>Ga0136846_1208250_pt1 | contig 32858 bp, 28 predicted proteins | sample HopSoiMetagenom2_FD_96841 | JGI IMG/M metagenome (GOLD analysis project Ga0136846, IMG submission 96841) | Grasslands soil microbial communities from Hopland, California, USA - 2 Assembly 2016 (version 4) | ecosystem: Environmental > Terrestrial > Soil > Grasslands | place: USA: Hopland...
TAACAGAGGTAACCAATAAAAACGGCACTAATTACCGCATCGTTTTAAAAGACAGCAAACATTATATCCATATCAACGCGAACGAAGCCGGCGATACAGCACTGGTTTCAAAATATACAAGGGGTGACATATAGGCAACCATCACGGTTTTTATATATACAGAGGAGCTTTAGAGCTCCTCTTTTTTACTGTATTACCGGGTCATCCATTGAAATCATTATATCTTCATTTTATGACCTGTTCAGCAACCGTTGCGGGTTCTCCCTGTTTTATTTTTACTTTAGCATACAAAGCATCAGCATACCATGAATAGTGATCTGGCATTCCGGTTACAGCAGCCCGACCCCTCTCTTACGGCTTTCGTAGAAAGTTTTTGGGAGCTGCGTAATCTTTCCGATAGCGATAAGGAAATTGTTGTTTTACCCGACGGGCGGGCAGACCTTACTTTTTTCCGGTCAGCAACCGACCCGTTTTGTATCATACGATCAGGCATCGAAACCTTTCCCCAGCAGGCCCTGCTTAAAAGCCAGACAGTGATGTTTGCCATTAGCTTTAAGCTGCCTGCAATAGAATACCTGTTCGGGGACAGTATCGCCGGTATATTGGATTATGCCCGGTTTCTGCCCGCTGATTTCTGGGGCTTTAACGAAACGGTTTTAGATAATTTCGATTTTTTTTGCCAAAAAGCTACCTTTCATATACAATCACTCCTGCCTGCGGCGATTGATCCCAGGAAGCAGGAACTATTTCATTTATTGTATAGCACCAAAGGCGATATATCTGTAAAAGCATTATCAGAGAAAGTGTATTGGAGCAGCCGGCAGATCAACCGCTATTTTAATGACCGGTTTGGCCTGTCTGTAAAGAACTATTGCAGTATACTCCGGTTTCGTGCTTCCTTTGAGCATATTAAAGAGGGTAAACTATTTCCGCAGCAGAATTTTGCCGATCAGTCTCATTTTATACGTGAAGTAAAAAAGCGCTCGGGTGTTTCGCCCAAAGAATTAAAACGAAATCAAAACGGCCGATTTATACAATTTTCGGCCCTGGGACTCGGGTAACTTGCATCATATTTAAATGATACAGCATGTTACAGAAGCATACAAAAATTGCCATTGTGGGCGGCGGGCCCGGCGGATTAACTTTAGCCAGACTGCTGCAGCTAAAGGGATGCCCCGTACAGGTATATGAAAGAGACCGCGACAAAAATGCCCGGGTGCAGGGAGCACCCCTTGATCTGCACGATGAATCGGGGTTGGCCGCTTTAACAAAAGCAGGGCTCCTCGATGCATTTAAGAATAATTTTTTACCCGGCGCCGACCGCGAAAAGATCATGAACGAACAGGCCGCAGTATTTTACAGCGATCACGAAACAAAGCCCAGGGATAACTTCGGGCACGAGCATTTCAGGCCCGAAATAGACCGGGGAACATTGAGAAAGATTTTGCTGAACTCGCTGGAACCTGGCACCGTAGTGTGGAACAGCCATTTTATTGCTATGAAGCCCCGGAATAAAGGATGGCAGCTGGAATTTAAAGACGGGAATACGGCTTACGCAGATATCGTGATTGCAGCAGACGGGGCGCACTCAAAGATCCGGCCTTATATCACCGATATTAAACCCTTTTACTCGGGCATTACTATGTTGGAGGGGAACATCGAAAACGCCCGGCAAAAGGCACCTGCTATTTACGCTATGCTGAACGGGGGTAAAATAATGGCGTTCGGTAATGAGAAAAATATCTTGATGGGACAAAAGGGCAACGGCGAAATAGGGTTTTATTTAAGCTTTAAAGCAGCTGCCAACTGGCCTTTGAACAGCGGCCTGAACTTTTCCGACAGCACCCAGGTACTTAGCTGGTTTAAAAAAGAATATGCAGAATGGAGCCCTGTATGGCTTGAACTTTTTGACAGCATTACCCTGCCCTTTATACCCAGGCCCATCAATTGTATACCCCTTGATCAAACCTGGGATGCCCTGCCTAATCTTACGATGCTGGGCGATGCCGCACATGTAATGCCGCCCTTTGCCGGCGAAGGTGTGAATATGGCCATGCTGGATGCGCTTGAACTGAGTGAATGCCTGACATCAGCTACGTTCAGCTCTTTACAGGAAGCCATCTCGCATTACGAGACGCAAATGCGCCAAAGAGCTGCCATCAGCGCCAAAGAATCACTTGACAACGGTGAACGAATGCATAGCAAAGAAGCGCTTAACATCATGCTCGTTTTTTTTAACAGCCATTAGCTATTTATATGCAACGAATGGCTCGTCAATGCTTGCATTTATTTGCTTTTCCTTTTTTGTACCGGTTTTTGAAATTCCAGCGGCACACCTCTCCCCATACCGTAAAGTAATGACTGAAAATTTTCGTTTAAAGCTCTGGCCGGCATAGAACTGTTGTTATTCTTCTTCGCTATTTTCAAAAACCGGTAAGAAAGCCTCAGCAATTTATGCTGGTTCCACAATCGCATGTACTGCTCTTCCGCCTGTTTTAATTGTTCCCTGAGCTGCTCGATCTGGTCTTCCGGTGTCACGAATGTTGGTTTATACAAATACTGCATGAATGAACCCCTATCACTTAATAAAATGGACAGTAACAGATGATTCAGGATATACTTTAAACTTTAGTGTCATTGCCCGGTGGCGAAAGAATTAATTTTCATACCGGCAACGTCGATCAACAACGCGAAATTAAGCACCAGCCAGCATCCGGGAAGTTAAATTTACATGATCAAATTGTTTCCCCTATCATTCGATGGACGCATTCCCTATTGCCGCTATCGTTATGCCGACAGTAGCGCCCGCCCGTGCCGGTACGGACGGGGAGGCATTTCCTGCATATAGAAGGCGCCCCCCAGCTTCGCCCGGGATGACGTGTGATTAGGGTATTTGTTTGGGGCGATAATTGGGAATGTATCCTTTTCAATAAAAAAAATGTAACCATACCCTTCCGCCAATGCGCAGGCCGCATCAGCCTTCCGCATGGCTTTGAGATGCTGTATTAACCGCCATTACCGCTTCAGCTCTTGTAATGTTCTCCTGTTACCCGGTTTTACAGCTCCGCCTACAGCGCAGCTTTCTCAACCGGCTGCTGCTACACTTTTCGCAGTAATATAGGTATTGCCGGTATGGTCTTTCCAGAAAGTTCCTTTGGCTTTTATTATTTGACCCACTTCAAATCTGTTAAAACTTCCACCCGACTTTTGCAGGTTGATCATGCTGATCGTAACAAGATAGCTGGTACCGCTCTTATCTTTTACAGTAGCCATATACCCATCTTTACCATTTTCTATCTTTATAATTTCGCCTGTAACTTCTATTTCTTTTTGTGCTGCCGCCTGCGTTGCCGCTGCCTTCTTTTGATGATTACATGATACAACAGCACCCAGGGCCATTAATAATCCTATTGATATAAAAAGATGCTTCATCAGTATTTTTTTTAAGATAGGGGCTCACCTCGTTTCGTTGCATGCCATCCTGTTAAGAAATCATTGCGCTGCATAATTGGCTCCCTTGTAAACACCTGTATAATGCTTCAACGCACTAAAAATATGCCGCAGGCTGGCCGGCATTTCTATCCTGTTCATCTTATCCCGCAAGGCATTCATCCACCAGGTTGAGTATGGATTGATAGTTCTTACCCGTATTATCTGACATCGCTATTTCGCAGGTTTTCGAAGACGAATAACAGCCATCAGGTTGTTTACCGGCTATATCCGCTGCTTCCAGCGCAGTGGCAGCCCGGGTTAGTTCGGGGAATAAAAAGCCCCGGTCACCTGCCATGCCACAGCAGCCGGCAAATGTGGGAATGGTTACTGTATGGGAAAAGAATTCGGCTACCTTTTTAAATTTGTCATCAAGCCCCGGTACTTTATAAGACGAGCAAACGGGGTGCAGGGCAATATGATTTTTACGCTTTACCGAACCCGCACGCGGAAGAATATATTCATACAAATATTCGATACTGTCGATGATCTTTAAATGGTCGAATTTTGTCTTATTCTCTTCCGACAGAGCGGCCCGGCAATGCAGTAAGGTATAGGTACAGGAAGTAATATCCAGCACAACGGGGTAGGCTCCCTGGTTGGAGCAGTTCCATAATTCACTGATGGTGGCATTTACCATATGCGCATGCGCTTCGCTAAAGCCTTTTGAAGAATAGATCTGCCCGCAGCAATGGCGGCCGCTCCTGCCGGCCATGATTACGCCTATTCCCACTTTTTGCGACAGGCTGACAAAGCGGTCCATAATACCTGCCCCGGGGCTTTGCCGGTCACCCATTACCCTTGAGATGCAACTGGCAAAATATACCACCCTGGTTGGAGCATCCAGGACAGGCATATCTTTCGGCCCGGTAGCCCTGGCGGCGGTAAGCTGGGGAGACCATAACGGGAATGAAGGGACCAGTTTTCTTATTGCCTTTGTTACCTTTTGCATAGTATTGGCTCCAAACCTGTGGTTAACCGCCGTTCCCAAACGAACAGCAGCTTTCACCGTTTTTAATACCAGGCCAAAATGCCTGCTCGACATCAGCGCCAGCTTATTGCCGAAAGCCGAATGATTTTCATTACGGAGCCGCTTCACCAGGTCGCCGGTGTTAATATCCACCGGGCAAACTGTTGCGCATAAACCATCTACCGCACAGGTATCCAGCCCGTGATACTGGTACTGGCCGAGCAGCTTTTTATAATCATTGCTTCCCTCCTCTCTTAATTTAACCAGTTCGCGCCTTACCACAATACGCCGTCTTGGTGTTAAGGTGAGATCCCTGCTGGGACATTTATGCTCACAGAAGCCGCATTCAATACATTTATCTACTTCATTCTCTACCGAAGGCAGTTCTTTTAAATGGGTAACATGCGCCTGGGGGTCGGGGTTGATGATCACTCCCGGATTTAAAATATTAGAAGGGTCCACCAGGTTCTTTACGGTCTTCATGATGCCGTAAATCTCTCCGCCCCATTCGGTTTCCACAAAGGGCGCCATATTCCTTCCTGTGCCATGTTCTGCTTTCAGAGCGCCGTCATATTTATTTACAACCAGTTCTACCATCTCGGCCATAAAATGTTCATAACGGCGAACTTCGGCTTCGCTGTTGAATGATTGGGTTACTACAAAGTGGATATTCCCGTCTTTGGCATGACCGAAAATGATGGCCTGGTGATAGCCAAATTTTTTAAACAGCTCCTGCAGGTCGATAATGGCGGCTCCCAGCATTGCGACGGGAAAAGCCACATCCTCTAAAATTACTGTGGTCCCGCTTTTTCTTACTGCGCCAACCGAAGGGAACATGCCTTTTCTTACCTTCCATAAAAGCGCCTGTTCTGCGGGAATGCTGGTGAAAGCCGGTGTTTCCAAAAGAGAAAAACTTTGCGACCGGGTTTCAAAACCAGCCAGGCAGATATCAAGAGCTTCCCTGGAAGGCGCCCCGTATTCAACCAAAAGCGCTGCTGCTTCATCAGGTAAATCTTTGATAATAGGGGGAAGTCCCGCTACATGCTCCACCGACCGAAGGGATGCGCGGTCCATTAATTCAATCGCAGCGGCGCCTGTTTCGCTTATAGGAACAATGGCCTGGCATGCCGTGTATATATCGGGAAAATACAACAGCCCCGTTGCTTTCTCCGCATAATCAGGTACTGTTTCCATCACCGCTTCCGATATAAAGCCTAAAGTGCCTTCGGCGCCAATTAAAAGATGCGCCATTATATCCAGTGGTTCCGTAAAATCTATAAATGCATTAACAGAATATCCTACTGTATTTTTGGTGCGGTACTTCCTTCTTATTTTATCGTAAACGGGCTGGTTGTTTAAAATCTGCGTTCTGATAGTGGTAAGCTGCGAAGCCAGGTGCGGGCATTCTTTTGAAAAACGGCCATAATCCTCTTTTCTTTCTGTACTATAGGTCTTCCCGTCCGGGAGGGTAAATCGCAGGTATTTTACCGTATGATAGGAATTATTGTTCACGCCGCAGCACATGCCGCTGGCATTGTTGGAAAGGATGCCGCCCATCATAGCTGCATTGATACTGGCCGGATCGGGACCGATCTTGCGCCCGAACTTTTTCAGGTAAACATTGGCCGTTGCGCCAATCACACCCGGCTGAACCCTTATAAAAGCGCCCCCGGTTTCAACAGTAGCTTTTCGCCAGTATTGACTAAGATCTACCAGGATACCGTCGGTTACAGACTGCCCCGAAAGACTGGTTCCCCCTGTTCTGAAAACCACCGGGATGTGTTGCTCATGCGCCAGCTGAAATAAACGAACGACTTCTTCTTCAGAAGCCGGCAATACAACGGCCCGCGGGCGCAGGTTATAAAAACCGGCGTCAGCCGCATAAGCTACCAGGTCAATCAGGCTCATTTTGATCCGTTCCGGGGGAAAAATAGCTGCCAGCAGTAAATCCAAACGCATAATATCAAATAGTATAGGTACCCGTATTGAATGGGGAAGCGATAAAAGCCGTTAGCTATCAGCGCCTGTGTTCTGAAAATCCGGGATTCCCCCGGGTTAATTGCACGCAAATTTAAAACAAAAAGGTTTACTCATTGAAATAGATGAACAGCAAAACCCGTCTCCTTTCTGTTCATCCTTAAGGGTTGCTTTACTTCAACCGTTATACCCCCTGGAAACAACCCCAAACCATTTAAAGCATGAACCCCATGGCGCCTTACCGGTGCTGCAGGTTACTCATGGTTGTATAATGTCGCTCATCGATTAAAAATACCTGGGCCGGTATGCTCATTATTTTTGAATGATAAAAATTCAGCAAATGAAAAAGCATCATAACAAGTATCTTCTTTTTGTATTGGCAGCTATGGCGGCGCTGATTGCGGTTACCTGTACCGACCGGGGCTCTGCCGCCTCTACTTCAACCAGTTTCAGGGATAAAAGCTGGAAGCTGGTAAAGCTAACCGTAACGCCTGCGATAGATTGGGACCTTAACGGTGCCGCAGACCGGGATATCTTTACACTGCTGGATGATTGCGAGCAGGACGACCTCATTGAATTTAAAAACGATCACTCGGTTGTTCGCAATCAGGGACCGATGCAATGTGATGACGATGCTTTGGAAAAAATAACCGGCAAATGGAAGTATGACACTGCTCAACAGGCAATTGTGGTAACGGAAGACCAGAAACCTACGGTTTTTAAGATAGTTGAAGCTACGGCACAATCACTGACGTTGCATTATCCTTTTGAAAGCACCGGCGGACAATTGCATTATATGACTGCCGTTTATGAAGCTACACCATGAGCTCCCTGATCAGGGGCTGGTAGAGCCGGCCCACACTGAGCTCTGTGCCATTTTCCATCACCACAAATATTTTTCCAACGTCTTTGTATACTTCTTTAACAAAGCTCATATTTACCACCGTAGACCGGTGCACCCTGACATAGATCCTCGGATCCAGCTTTTCTGCCAGCTGGCTGATCCCCATCGAGCTTAAGTAGGTTGCATGCGGGGTTTTGATCTCCGTATGGTCTCCGCGGGCCTTCAGGTATAGAATTTCACTTACGGGAACGTTTTTATATCGCCGGTGCTGCTCCACCAGTATCCGCTCGGGGTAATCGCCTTGCTGCAGGTTCTTTGCAAGTTCAAGGGGCTTAAATATGGTTTGCTGTTCGAGCCTTGCCATAGTACGGGCAAAGCGTTCCCGGGTATAAGGCTTAAGCAGGTAATCAACAGCGCTTGCTTCAAAAGCTTCTATGGCATAACTGTCGAAGGCGGTAGTAAAAATTACCAGGGGTATATGTTCAATACGTTGCAGCACTTCAAAACCGCTGGCCCCGGGCATCTGCACATCCAGGAACACCAGGTCGGGCTCCAGTAAATTAATATCCCTGATGGCTTCGAGCCCGTTGGTACACTCACCCGCCACCCTGAAGCCGGTATATGCCTCAAGGTACTGTTGCACGAGTTTTCTTCCATGCGCTTCATCATCTATGATCAGTACCGACTTCTTAGACATACTATCTTTACTTTGAATGTTTGACACAAGATACATAGATTTATAATGACACTTTATATAAAAAGTCTTACCGTTACAACAGGTAATGAAACAACTGAACCATGAATCCAACTTTACCTCCAAAGAAGACCGCCAAAAGAGAGATCAGTCTTTTTGTATTCATACTGCTGGTGATGAGCATGCTGTATGCTACTCCGCGTTTGTTTTCACATGGCTTTACCCCGGATTTTTTAAAAGAGATCCTGGTAGACTGTTTGATTATGGCAACAGCCTGTTTGCCCGTTTGGTGGCTGCATTTCAAAAAATGGTCTTTCCTGCCCATGCAGCGCCGGTTTGCGCTTCATTTTTTAACGGCGCCGTTGTATTACCTGATCTGGGTATTGCTGTACCAGGTTTACAACAGGTTCGCCGGGCTGCCTGCAATGACGGTCACCCAGGTGTTACAGAACAGCGGGCCCAACCTTCTTTTTTATCTACAGGTTTTTAGCTCATTGCATATCGATCTTTTTATCAGGGAAAGAGAGGCGCAGTACCAGCGCGAACAGGAGTTGCGGGAGCTGGCGCACCGGGCAGAAGTGCAGGCATTAAAAGCGCAGATACAGCCCCATTTTTTGTTTAATACCTTAAACAGCATCAGCGCTTCTGTACCGGCGGCCGAAGAGCATACCCGGGTGTTGATAGCCCGGCTTGCCAACGTATTCCGTTACGGGCTCGATTCTACCCGGCATGAGCTCGTTAGCCTGGAAAAGGAGCTGGATTTTATAGCTAATTACCTGAACCTGGAGAAAGAGCGTTTTGGCAGCCGGCTTCATTACACCATAAAGGTAACACCCGGTATTCAAAATATGCAGGTTCCACCCATGTTGCTGCAGCCTTTGGTGGAGAATGCCATCAGGCATGGGATAGAGCCCTCCGTTAGCGGCGGAACAATAGCGGTTTGCTGCACCCGGCAGGCAGATAAAGTGCTGATCGCTGTTGAAAGCACCGGGACTCCCTGTTCTAAAGCACCTGCTGAAATGCTTAGTGGAAGCGGCCTGGGGTTACCCAATACTGCCCGGAGGCTCATCAATCAATTTAACGAGGCGCTGCACATCAGCGTAAGCAGGCTGCAGGTAAAGGTATGGTTTGCCCTGCCCTACCGGTCGCATTGATCATTTTATCTTCCATCATACTGTTTGCCGGCCATATGCGGCGTTTATCTTACATGAATGTCGTTTATCGAATAATTGTAAATGAAAAAAAGCCCCGGTTTAATTTCGGGTATGAATCAGATATACCCGGCTGTTGCAGCTCTTGAATCACCGTTTATTGTTAACCGGCCAACCGGCGCCAGGCGCCCTGGTGCAGCCCGTAAAAATGAAGCTTCCTTTTACACCAATGGCCGGCCAGGCCAGGCGCTGCCGCGTTGCGGCAATAATACCATCAAAGTTAATAGTAAGCAACCATGACCGGCATTATGAAACGGGTATCCAGGATTTCCGAATTGCTGCTTGCGGTTATATTCCTGGCGGGAGGCATTAACGGGCTGCTCCTGCTACTGGGAGGAAAAGCCCTGATACCCGTAAATACCGGGTCGGAATTTGCCCGGGTGCTGTCGAATACCTGTTACATTTTGATACCCCAAAAATCGGCAGAGATAACGGGTGGTTTGCTGTTACTGGCAGGCCGGTTCCGGTTTATGGCATTGGCGGCCCTGGCCCCACTCATTGTTGCCATTGTGATGTACCACGTTTTCGATGACACCAATATCCTGATTGTACTGGTCCTGCTTACCCTTTATATACTGGCGCTGTGGGGCCATCAGCGCAGCATCGGTGTATTGCTGCGCCTGAACTAACTACTCAATCCTGTTTATACTAATCATCACCCCTAAACATTTTCAAATGAAGGCTATCTATTTCCTTTTAACCCTCTTTGTCATCATCGGCGTACTGACATCCTGCTCTAAATCCGGCAACGGCCCCGGCTCCGGGGAAGAAGATCCCCCCGGAGGTTCGGGTAATGAAACCCGGTTGCCGGTTCCTTTCGATCAGCTGCCGGCTTCTTCCCGTGAATTTACGGTTCCGGGTACCCGGTTTTATGTAGACCTTATGGGCACACAACGACCCAAACTACCCGCTTTCAAACCCCAGGCCATTCAACCCGGTTATTTAAAGGGATATGTAAAAGATATTTACGGTCGGCCCCTGCAGGGCGCACAGGTAGGTATCAGGTCTTCTATCATCGGAGGAAGCTATAGCTCGGCAACCGGCGTTACGGATGCCCATGGCTATTACGAAATATTACTGCCGGTAGGCAACGTGGAGTTTTGGGGCGCTAAATACCTGATGGACTATGAATCGGCAAAAGCGCCCGTATCATTGTTTCCTGCAGACAGCAACCTCAATAGTTTTAATGCTACCAAAGGGGCTGTTAAAAACTTTGTAATGCTGCCCTACGGACAAGGCCGGCCCGACCAGGTAAGCAAAGGCCCCTACTGGCCCAGCAGCTACCTGGGCGCTTCCATACATTTATCGTATACCCTACGCACCCAGTCGTTACCCTTGCCCGGTAGCTTCCCTGTAGGGTCGGTTATTGTTATCAGGCTCACCCCGCTCGACCTGGTACATGCCGATGAAAAGATCAGCTTCACTATTCGCAAGATCGTAGAGAGCAATGAGCTTTATATCAATAATATCCCTCTTGGCCGCTACCGGGTTGAGATAAAGCTCGAGAACGGAGCTGACATTATGATGCGGGAAAACATTAACCTGAAGCCACAGTTTGGTATGCAGCCCAAACAGGCTGCCGGTACCACGCAGGTAACCTTTATTCCCGGGGATCCTGAAATACTGGTATGGTTTGGCAACTGGTGGATTGTGCCCATCCTTATCGAGCATCCTTAAAGCAGCCAGTTTTACTGGCTTCAAGCCGCTTTGATCTCATTTCCCACACATATAGGGTTCTCTCTGATTGTTATAGTCGCTTTGTGCTGATAAAAAAGTATAAAGCGGCTTTGTTAACACCGGCCGTAACATGTGGCTCCGTTACGGGCGCCTCTTAAAACAACGAATAATTCAGGGAAACAGGCTCCGGCAGGTAAGGACGCATGGCGTTCTCCTCGTCTTCGATAGGCCTGAAGTCGCGGGCAAAACCGGGCAATGGGTTGATTTTGGCCTCCACAAAAAAACCGTCGATCTTAAAAAGACGGTAGGTGATCTGATCCTCCCTGCGTTCTGCAATCAATTTGCCCCGCCAGATCGCCTTGATCTGTCTCATCTCCGTTGCGTTAGTAAATTGCTCAAGCGTCATCTTCCGTTTCAATTGAAGAGCAAAATACAAATCGAAAGCATCTGACGGTTATTAGTTACCCAGAACTTATCAACGGTTTGCGTTAAATAAAAATAGTGTACTGCGGGGCAGCATCCATTAAAAAGCCGGATCTGTTCCCTGACCCGGCTTTTACTTTTATTAAAGTTGCACTAACGGTTCAGCAGGTGCTTATATTTTTCTACCATCTGCTGAGCAGATTGTTGCGATAACTTTTCGATGGTAAAAGTTTGTAAGGCTGCTTCCAGCTCTTTTAATTTACCCGTGTCATTTTTCGCCAGGTACCACCTGCGCAGTTCATTTATTTTTTCAAAGTCCTGTATCCCTTCAATCAGCTTCTCAAAGCGAACCGATGATAAGGGGCCGGGATAAACCTGGTAGGTATCTCCGGCAGGCCAGGCCCTGAAACGGCTGTCTGTTAAGGGCGATTGCGTCCAGCTATTATAGGCCCAGCGTAAAAAGCCGTCCATGCGGGTTGCCGCGGTATACCAGCCTGTCCAAACCGCTTCGTCGGGTGGAGAAAAGGTAAACATATTCGGGTACTTCTCGGTGCAGCAGGTATACCAGGTGCTGGATTTTCCCAATGCCTGGCGCTCCTTTAAAACAGCGTCAGGGAACTTCCATTTCGATGCGATACAGTAATCATCAATATCTTTCTGGATTTCAGGGTGCCATTCCCCGGCCAGCGATATTTTCCACGCCGGGTCGATACTTTTTAATAAACGGATCACGGCTTGCATGTCTTTCATGGGCCGCTCATCCATAGCTATAGCAGTAATAGCAAACCAGCCCTTCTTCTTTAAATGCGCTGTAAAATCAACCAGCATAGCGCTCCAGTACTCGTTGTACCCGGCGCTGCCGATAGCGCCGGTAAATACCGTGTCTTTTTGCAAGGCCTCATCATGGTATTTGAATGCGATTTTCCAGGGCACCATGCTATAGCAATTAATTTGTTTGCTGATGCCGCAACTCATTACAAATGCTATATATCGGTCAAACAGGCTGTAATCGTAGGCCCAGGTTCCGTCTTTCTTTTTGGTCCAGCGTATCAAGCCGGGGTAATCATCATAGGTTTGATGCCCCCAGGGCTCATCCACGATGCCGGCCGTAATGATCTTTTGGCCGGCGCGGGCCAGCATGGTATGATACCGGCGCATCGCATCAAAATGCGCCTGGCTCCAAAGCTCCAGTCCGTGTACACGGGCTATAGCGGCCGGGTGCTGCCAGTAGTCTAATTGAAATTTCCAGTCTTTTGGAGCAGGCAATGTACGGTCAATGACGGTTACCACCAGCGCCAGCTCATAGTCTTTTCCTGCCTTAACCGTCAACCGGCCCCGGTATTCCCCTGCCGGTTGTGTTTCCGGGATGCGTATCGTAAGCCAGACGGGTTGCGTTGTATTTTTTTGAATGGCTGTAGTGGTGATACCTGTATTAATAATATCGGCCACCAGCGAGGAATCAAAATCGGCCGGTTTACGGTAGCCGCAACCGTTCCTGAATTCATCGGTCATTACATATTGTACGAACCCGGTAGTAATGTGCTCTTTTTTTAAGATAGCTCCTTGGCTGCTTTTTAAATCGCCGGTAACCACCGTTATATTCTCCAGGTCTTTTTTACCCGCGATCACTATCTGGGTATGCAGCTGCTCATTTTTCCAGCCCGTAGCCTTCCAGGTAAGGCTGGGATTTACCACCGGCGGGGCTTCGCGCACCAAACGGGTACCCGACGAAGCAAAGGAAACCATTACATCAGCCGGCAGGCTGTTCCATTGGCGGGCCAGCTGGCCGGCAGTCAGCTTAGGAGCTTTTTGCAGGTCCAGACTTACATCCTGCGCAATACTTTTTAAAACCACCAGGGGTAAAAGCAGGAAAAAACAGGTTTTCAGCATTTTCATATACTATTTTTAACCGGCAGGGCTTCTGTTATACAATACCTGCCATCAACAGAATTCACAGGGTTGGCAGCCCTGTACGGGTTGAGTATCATTATTGTAAGGGCGCAACCGCGAGTCTAAATTAGCCGAAAACTCCTGAAGCCGGTACTCATTATCCTGCGCTATCGATTGCACACAATAAATCGCCCCCTATGTTTGTAGTTACATGCCCTATAAATTAAAGGCCAGAGGGCATTCGTTAAAAACCTGTTAATCCGTTTAAACGATTAAACATAATTCAACATAGTTGCTATATTTGTGTCATCAATACACGACAATTATAAATTTTTCTCATAAGCAGTTAGTTTTGGTTTAAAATCCTGTGTTTCCACACGGGATTTTTTTATTTGTTTTCATAATTATTTCCCCGCTTATTGGTAATACAGTGCGCAAGCGCAGTATTAACGGCTAAACGAAAGAAAACAAAATGTTTGCTGCAGACAGCCCCTATTGTATATTATTGGATTTTTTGTACCGGTTCCTTGGCTCCCGGGTTAAAACATGGTCACGTCGTTTGGAGAACGGCGCAGTGTCAAAGCGGTTTTTATGGCCTGGTACAGGCACGCTTTCATTTGGTTATAGTAACGAGCGCTCCGTTTGCTATTTAAAAAAAAGCCAGGGTAGACACCCTAGCCGTTGCTAACCTATGAAAAACAGTATGAAGGTACGACCTTCGTATTAACTTTTAAAATATTTTTTTAACTTTTTTTATTGAATAAAATATTTTCATTTTTTAATGAAAAAGAAATAGTTAGCGAACCCGGGAATGATCCCTCTTTTTATCTTATTCCCGCATCCCGGCTTAGGGATTTCGGGTGGGTATTATAAACTACATCTAAAAAGCCAGGCATGCTATTTTCTCCTGGTACAGCTTGTTCAAACAAGGGTATAAATGAACCGTCCTGCAATGCGGGGCTACTTCAATATACAAGTATTAGTGGCATTTTCTTTACTCATTAAGGCGGGAATCAGGATCCGGGGACTATAGGGTTATCTGACGGATTATAAACAAACATTAGAGATAAACTGGAGCTGAAGTGTTTTCAAATGCGCAGATGCTGCCTTAAATATTTTGCTGTTACCGAGGTTTTATGCTGCAAGAGACCGGAGACCGTTCCCGTAAACATAACATTGCCACCGTATTTTCCTGCTCCGGGGCCTATATCAATGATCCAGTCAGCATGAGCGATAACATCCAGATTATGTTCAATCACGATCAACGTATTGCCCCGATCTACCAGCGCATCCACAAAATCGAGGAGCTTTTGGGTATCGCTGGGGTGCAGCCCCGTACTGGGTTCATCCAGCACAATTATTTTGTTGGAGTGCTTCAACTCCTTTGTCAATTTCAGACGTTGCCTTTCCCCGCCGGAAAAACGATCCAGCCGCTGGCCCAGGCTCAGGTAACCCAGCCCCAGTTTGGATAGTATTTCAAATGTACCGGTATACCATTCGCCGGCAAAGAAAACAATCGCTTCCTCAACGGTCATGGTCATTATGTCTGCAATATTTTTGTCCCGGTATAGGTATTGCAGCACCTCAGGCTTAAACCCCGAGCCGCTGCAAACCTCGCAAGGTTGTTCTATGTCGTCCATAAAGGCCAGATCGATTTTTTCTACCCCTATTCCCCTGCAGTTTTCACAGGCTCCTTCACTGTTCCTGCTAAAGAGCTTCGGTGAAACATGGTTTGCTTTAGCGAATCGTGTTCTTAAATCATCTGAGAGGCCCAGGTAGGTCAGTAAATCGGATCGTATGCCAGTGCAAATAAAGACTGGTCGACAACCGTTATGTTGGGATAAAATCCTGGCAGCACTTTGTTGATCAGGGTACTTTTGCCTGAGCCGGCGACTCCCGTAACTGCCGTCAATACATTTTTCGGGATTGATACGCTAACGTTTTTGAGGTTATGCAGGTTGCCGTTTTTAATCTCCAGGTAACCCTTTGCCTTTCTTTCGCTGTAATTGCAATGCGGCTTTTGGGCAAAATACAGGCCTGTTTTCCCTGTTGATTTCTTTAAGCCCCTGAAAGTACCTTCATAAACGATTTCTCCCCCGTTTTTGCCCGACTGCGGCCCCATATCTATCACCCAATCAGCGATTTTGACAAGGTCAGGATCATGCTCTACAATCAGGACCGAATTGCCTTTATCCCTTATCTGCCTGATGATCGAGGCGATATTGTCCAGGTCTTTGGGGTGCAGTCCAATGCTGGGTTCATCAAAGATATAGAGCAGGTCTGTGAGATTGTTGCCCAGGTTTTTCACCATTTTTATCCGCTGGCTTTCCCCGCCCGAAAGTGTATCTGTTCTCCGGTCCAGCGTCAGGTACTGCAGCCCTATGCCGATAATGTTTTGAAGTTTTTTTGTAAGTTCTGCAAGTATGGTTTCATACGTATCCGACTCCAGCGAATGAACAAACTCCAGCAGCTCGTCTATAGAAAGCCTTGTACAATCGGCAATGTCTTGGTTACCGATTTTGCAGGACAGGATCTTATTGTTTAACCTCTTACCTGCACAGGCGGGGCAGGGCTTTGTTATGATCGTATTTTTCAGGGCTTCCTTTCGCGTGATATTTTCCTTTGACTCCTTTTTCAGGAATGCCTTTTCAATGCGCGGTATGATGCCTTCGTATTTTACTGTTTTTCCCCATTCTTTATGCGGTTTCGCGGGTTTATGTTCAGCAGCATATAACAGCATATCTAATTCTTCCGGGGAATAGTTTTCCAGCTTCTTATCGTTATCAAAATAGCCCGATTGCGTATACCTGCTCAGGCGCCAGCCGCCGGGCTGAAAAGTGGGGAACAGGATGGCACCCTCGTTCAAAGACTTTTCCCTGTCGATCAAAGCATCAACATCAACAGTCTGTACAAATCCCAGCCCCTCGCATTCGGGGCACATTCCCACGGGATTATTAAACGAAAACACATTTGAATAGCCCACAAAAGGTTTTCCCATCCTGGAAAAGAGGAGCCTTAGAGAGGCATAAACGTCCGTTGCTGTTCCAACAGTCGACCTTGCGTTCCCTCCCAGCCTTTTCTGGTTGATGATAATGGGGACGTTCAGGTTTTCTATTTTATCAACCTCCGGCACACCTATATGCTGAAGGCGGTTCCTAAGAAAGCTTCCCTGGGTTTCGTTGAACTGGCGTTGGGCTTCTGCGCCAATTGTCTCAAAAACCAGCGACGATTTTCCGGAACCGGAAACCCCTGTAAAAACAACTATCTTGTTCTTAGGTATCGCAATGGAAATATGCTTCAGATTATTTTGTCGGGCATTGGATAAGGTAATCTGCTTCATTTTAGTTAATATTGCTAATAATTAACAAAGTTAACTAACTATATTCCATGAACCAGAGCCAGAAAGAATTTTATGAAGTATTTACCGAATTGCAGTGCTTTATTTTGGCGAATATGCAAAAGGGCGACATCAATGGCGTTACGGCTACTCACTATAATATCATCGAATATATTTACCGGCATAATAAATGCACCGGCAAACAGGTGGCAAAAGCCTTTAGCATAAGTCCTCCCGCCATTTCCAGGCAGCTTAAATTTCTTATTGAAAATGGTTTTATCGAGCAGGAACAGTCCCGGGCAGATCGCAGGGTTTTTCACCTGAGTGTTACCGGCCAGGGCAGGTTTATTGTAGACAACTCAGAAAATTTTAGAGAGTCCGTTGCGAAAGGGGCTTCTAAAACCCTTACCAAAACCGAACTGAAGAGCCTGACATTCTTGCTGGCAAAAGTTATGCATAACGTGGTTGGGAATTGATCATTAACAGGTATTGATCCCTCTAATGGTAACCATGTTCACCGCCGTATTTACGGTCGCTTTCATTAGGAAAACAAAGTTCCTTTGAAGATCTTAAACCTACAAAATCAATCTGATTTAATGTCTTTGTGTTTTTTAAACTTATAATCGAACTGGTTCGATGCTATTTTATAGTTTACTACCCGCTGGAAAAGGAACGGGAACCTGTTCCAATGAAAAGCCTGGTATTTCTGGTTGGTGATCACTGTATTGTTCTTAAATGTAAGCCCGTCAACAGATTTGGCATACAATATTGGTTTGTCAAAAGTTTCAAACCTGTTTCCTTCAATCTTCACACCTGAATGAAAATACTTTTGCTGTTTTTTAAGTTCAGGAATCTCCGGGTAAATCGATATAATAGCATTGGTAAACTGGAACATGCTTGTCAACGCATTAATAAACCGGTTATTTTTGATAAGCACCGAACGGCAAGCACCTGTTTCATACCAGCCATTACAATCACCACATAATAAAATTGCCGAACCGGATGTGTGATCAAAAAGATTGTTTTCAACAACTACATTTTTCGGCGTACTGAATAAAGCACCTCTTGCCCTGTTATTTCGTATAGTATTGCCGGCAAAATAAACTTCAGGTGCCCAACTCAGGTTTTCAATGCCTATGGGCTGACCATTAAGAAAAAATGTATCAAGGTCCTTCTCAAAGGTTATCTCAAACTGTTTGGCACCGGTAAATGTAGGCTGATCGATGGCTTTAATAGAGCGCACTTTATTTTGACTTATAGTCTCCATTGACTTGCTTGCAATGAACTGTACTTCATCTGCGGCTTCTCCCCATTTGAATCCATATGACTGGCCATGCATATACTGAGCCAGGACTTGTTTACAACCTTTGACGTTTGTTACCTTAAGATAAGTGCCATGCACATTGATTGCATCGTCCATCATTGCCTCATAAAAACCATTTATTGAAGTAATTCTACCCCTGCATCCCGAAAAATGCGTGGCATCAGCCTGTGTAGTGAAATACCTGGGATCATGTTCATCCCTTAAAGCTACCCGGAAATTATTAAGTGTGATGTCTTCGCTAACCTGGGCTAATAAACCCATTCCTTCTGCATAGTGAACGCTAACATTCTGCAATGTGGTATTTTTGCTTTGATCAATGAAAATACCTGGGGCCGGACGTTGCCAGGAACGAAGCGCCAGAACATGGCCAGGTAAGAGCTTCTTATTGTTCCAATTGAAAACTTTAATTACACCCGGTGCGAGCTCAGCTACATGACGCAAAGGAGCCCCCACATCGCTGGTGTTATAAACAATATGCTTCGAATCTTTTTCAAAAGCAATCGCTGAAGACGGATTGAACTCCCAGCTCTCTCCCTGATTATAAAAGATGCTGTCCCGCACCTGATAAGTTACCCATGGTGCGGTTTTAAAAGTAATCGCTTTATTAATAGTATCATTAACCAGAACTTCTACCTGGCAAATCTGGGGCTGATAAAAATCGATATGTACATTTTTAATTATAAAATTTCGTACTTTTTCAAAAGCTACGGGCAGCATACGCCCGTGAAAAACCCAATCAGCACCATTACCGTTAATCACCACGTTTTCCATATTTTCAAATCCCACTCCGATTACTTTAGGATTGACCTGGTCATGATTGGAAATAAATAATGTTTTCTTGATCGCATTTTCGGGGAAGAAATCATAGCGGCCTGGTTCAAATACAATGGAAATAATCTTACCACTTTGCTTCCCCTGTTTTAGCTTGTATATTACCTTGTTCAATGCTTCCGTTACGTCTTTACCAGTATTGGGCCTAATACCCAAAGATGATAAATGATAAAAAATGGTATCGTTAGCTAACGATACAAATGGTGCCGTGAATAACGCTATTGCAGTCGTAACGAAGAAGAGCTGCTTTTTCAATCGTGGTATCGTAGGCACATTTAACATCGATTATTTCTTTTTGTACCTGCAAAGGTGTAGTAAAATGCCTGACTATATATATATCAAAGTGAGCAAACGATTGCCCACTTTGATATATTCATTTATGGTCATGGAATTATCAATCTATATGAATATATTATTTAACCTTAATTTTTAGATAAGAACAATATTTAAAGAAAGGGTACAACCACTTACAAGCATGGGTCAGGTTTACACTGGATATAACTATAGGGAACTCAAGTTGTAAATCGTTTCTGAGCCATACTCATCGTTTTTCCTGAAAACCTCAGCAAAACTTTATTCTCTGGAGCGATACGTATTATCACCTTGCAGCTCAAACATCTTTTCGAGGATAATACTATAAAGTGATTAATAAAGCCGGGCCGAATAGTGCGTTGCAGATTTCTTCAACCGGTCATTGACGTATTATCCTGCGATGAACAACGGGTGCTCTCTTCTACGAGTTTTTGTACCATTCTATAATTCTGTATATCCCTTCTTCAATAGTTACCGTATGCTTCCACCCCAGGTCATGAATCTTAGTTACATCGGTAAGCTTGCGCATGGTGCCATCCGGCTTGTCGCTATTAAATATGATAATACCCGGATAGCCGATCTTTTCTTTTATAAGCTCAGCAAGCCCCTTAATGGATATTTCATGCCCGGTGCCTATGTTGATATGGAAGTTTCTTTTTTCAGATTCGTCTTTTCTAAGGTCGGAAAAATTGATATTTTCCATTAAAAAAACACAGGCATCGGCCATGTCTTCGCTCCACAAAAACTCCCGTAGTGGCTGTCCAGTTCCCCATAACTCTACCGATTGAGCCGTTACACCATACTTAGACAGTATTGATACTATTTCCTCCTTAGACGAAATGCCACTAATACCTTCAATGGGTCTTTTATCCAGATCATTTTTTATCAAATCCCAATTTTCCTGGTGCAACCAGCTAGCTAATAAAAATTTCCGGATCAGCGCAGGTAAGACATTGCTTTTTTCGAGATTAAAGTTGTCGTTAGGACCATACAAATTAGTAGGCATGGCCGAAATATAGTTGGTACCATATTGCAGGTTAAAGCTTTCGGTAGACTTTATCCCTGCAATTTTAGCGATGGCATAAGGCTCATTGGTGATTTCCAAAGGCCCGGTCAACAGACTGTCTTCTTTAATGGGCTGGGGCGCATCTTTGGGGTAAATGCAGGTGCTGCCTAAAAAAAGAAGCTTCTTAACGTTATGCCTGTAACAATTGTCAATTACATTCTGCTGTATAGCAAGGTTTTCATGTATGAAATCGGCCCTGTATACATTATTAGCTACAATGCCTCCCACACGCGCTGCCGACAAAATAACATAATCCGGTTTTTCTTCATTAAAAAATGCTGAAGTAGCTTCAGCATTTTTTAAATCCAATTCTTTACTGGTTCTTCCCACCAGGTTGGTATACCCTTTTTCGTGCAGGTTTTTCCAGATCGCAGAGCCCACCAGTCCCCGATGTCCCGCCACATATATTTTATCGGTCTTATTCATAATAATTCAGCGCCGCGTAATTGTTACGTTTTAGTAAATCATTTTTCTTCATTAAATGCACGTCAGACTGCATCATATCTGTAATCAATCCATCCAGGTCGTACTCCGGTGTCCATCCCAATACCTCTTTTGATTTGGTAGGATCACCAATCAATAATTCTACTTCGGTAGGTCTGAAATACCTCGGGTCTACCTCTACCACCACCTCATTGATCCTTTTTTTGAAAGCTTCAAGATAATCTGCACCCGCTTTGTCTATGAACACTGCATCATTAATGCCGTTGATAATGATCTTTTCTTCAACACCTGCCCCCTCGCTTCTCACCGATACGCCAACATACTCAAATGATTTCTTTACAAAATCCCTTACGGTAGTCGTTACACCCGTCGCAATTACATAATCATCTGCTTTGTCCTGTTGCAGGATCAGGTACATGGCTTTTACGTAGTCTTTGGCATGTCCCCAGTCGCGCTGCGCATCCAGGTTACCCAGGTATAATTTGCTCTGTGCATTTAGCACAATACGGCTAATCGCACGGGTGATTTTACGGGTAACAAAAGTTTCCCCTCTTATGGGCGATTCATGGTTAAATAAAATTCCGTTGCTGGCATGCATACCATATGCTTCCCTGTAGTTTACCGTAATCCAGTACGCATACAGCTTCGCGACAGCATAAGGAGACCTGGGGTAAAAAGGCGTGGTTTCTTTTTGTGGAACCTCCTGTACCAATCCATATAATTCGGAGGTAGAAGCCTGGTAGATCCTTGTTTTTTCGGTCAGGTTCAGCAAACGCACTGCCTCAAGGATTCTCAAGGTTCCTATACCATCGGCATTAGCCGTGTATTCGGGCGTATCAAAGCTCACTTTTACATGGCTCATAGCTGCCAGGTTGTAGATTTCGTCCGGTTGCACTTCCTGGATGATACGGGTAAGATTCATCGAGTCCGTTAAATCCCCATAATGAAGCGTTAACTTTTTATTTTCCTCGTGTGGATCTTCGTATAAATGATCAATACGATCGGTATTGAACATGGATGTGCGGCGTTTTACGCCATGGACTTCATATCCTTTCTTTAAAAGAAATTCTGCTAAATAAGCGCCATCCTGCCCTGTGATGCCGGTAATTAATGCGGTTTTCATTGATGATTTTAAGTACTTGTATCGACAAATATAAGTATTTGTCAATGTTCTGAATTTTTTAAATGATTGCCCAGGCGATACAGTTTGCAATCTTTCTGAGTAAAACTCTTTATTGATGCCAGTTCACCCAAAGGTCGCTCTTAAATCTGAAGTCATCGTCTTGGGATTCTTTAATTGTACTGTCAGAATAAACTAACAGCATGGAGTTTGGTTCTGAAGCCTTAATGCCAGTCACAAATCCACCGGGCACATGTAATATGGCAGGCGATTGTGAATTCAGAAAAAATCTCTCATGCTCTAAATGCGGAGAAGGTTGCACCCAGCTGTCTGGTTTAACGATATATATATCGAACCCACCGGTTAAAACCCTAAACCATTTCTGTTCTATTTTATGCCCCTGCCAAGCTCTAACTATTTGTGTTGTGGGATGGGTTATCTGATAAAAGCGACGAATAGGCCGCATGTCAAATTCGTTACAAAAGATAAGGGTACCTCTTACATCTATATGCGTATTGCATTTTATAATAGTTGGAGAAACCAATGTATTATTTTCCATAAATAAATTGTGGATACTTTGAATTACCTGTTATTTGGAACTTAGATTTGAAAGTCATACATCGCACCTATTATTATCGCCCGCTTTAAATATTTCGATCAATTTCGCCAAAAGCTTTTTTCTGTTGAAAACTTCATTGTAATAGTTAAGACCATTTTCCCCTGTCTTTTGTAAAGCTTTTTGATCCATTTTGCTTAGTTCCAACAGTCGATGCGCAAGTAGTTTATAGTCATCGGATGGCACCACAAGACCTGCGTTGGCCTCTTCTATTACATTAGCACCTTCTCCCTTAAGAAAACCTATCACAGGTTTCCCGCAGGCCAGGTAAGACTGTAGTTTGGACGGAATAGTAAGATTGAATATTGATTCGTCTTTAAGAGAGACTAATAAAGTATCAGCCTCACTAAAAAAGCGTGGCATTTCCTCTGTAGGAAAAGCGCCCATCAAATGCACATGATTCTGAAGTGATAATTGAGAAATTTTTTTAATAACCAACTCTCTTTGCCGGCCATCGCCGACAATGTAAAAATGAAACATTTCATTTTGCTCTACTACGAGCTTTATGGCATCCAGTACAAGTTCGAGGTTTTGAGCGGCTCCAATGTTACCAGCAAACAGTAATTTGAAACCCGGGTAGTTGAGCAAAGGCTCGCCCGAACGATCGGCTGCAGATATGGGTTTATACAAATCTTCTGCCCAATTGGGAAAATAAATCAGTTTTTTAATATCTACACCCTGGTTGAGGATATATTGCTGAAAACCTTTGGACTGGATCAATAACTTATCACAATTTTTGTAAATCCACTTGGTTAAACCATTGAGCCGGTTAATCAAAAACTGGTTTTTTACCATTCCTGTAGCGGATACACTCTCTGGCCATAAATCCTGCACCCAAAAATAAAGAGGAATTTTTTGCTTTTTAGCATATACAATGGCTGGAATGCAGGAAGTGACCGGCGAAGTACCAAAAACCAGCACGGCATCAAATTTTTTGTTGATCGTAAAAGCCTTTAACGAGCCGAAGCCTAAAAAGGAGAGATAATTTATCGCCAGCCTTACTCCGCCTGCTGATCCACGGGGTATCAGGTTGCTTCTTCTTATTTTTATACCATTCCAATATTCTACTGACTTATTCCAATAGCCGTATCCCTGAAAAAACTTTCCCTTGGGATAATTGGGTTTCCCTGTAAGCACTTCTACTTCTACTCCCTCCTTTATTAAACCTAAAGCAAGATCATTTATACGGAAGGTTTCCGGCCAGAAATATTGACTAACAATTAGAATTTTCATTAATTAAACGTCGTAAGTCGTGCTATATAACTCAGAATTGGCTACTACCCACTGTTTCATATTATCAATCATCGTATCATAAGACGGGACCGTGTAGTCTAAAACGCTTTTGTAATTAGGTATTAAGCTCTTATCCACCTTATAATTGTCATTAGGTTCAACCGAGATAGTGTTTGTTCTAAATACCCTGTTAAATATTTTTAATAACTCGTATTTCGATATTTTTTCATCGGCACTAACCTGCAAAAGGCCTGCCACACTATTTTCTTTGCAACAAATGTAAATTACCTTTGCCAGCTCAATAGTAGTTATTCCGCTCCAAAATGCATTAGTAAAACCTTTAAGGGTTGAATTCGGCGGTTGACTCATAAACCAATGAAACAAGCCAATACCACTGCTCTTCAATTCTGGCCCTATGATTGAAGTGCGAATAGTGATATCTTTTTCGTTGATTACTTCCCCAAGCGCTTTGGTTTGTGCATAAAAGCCCTCCCCATCTTTAAAATCAGAGTAAAGGTAGCTCCTGCCTTTTTTACCGGAAAAAACACAATCGGTACTGATATGTATAAGCCGGGTAGAGCTACTTCGTAAATGAGATGCAAGAAGATGGGGGAAATAGCTATTAAACCATATTGCTTTTTCAGGATTCGATTCTGCATCTGCATTCAATATGCCGACGCAGTTGATAATCACATCCGGCACCATTTGATTTATCACCTCAAATAATTGCCTGGTGTCAGAAATGTCCAGTTCAATAGTATTATCAGATTTGTGACCTATATTCCTGGCTATACCATACACTTCAAATTCACCGGTTTGCATCAGGTGCTGCTTAATCACGTGGCCCGCCATTCCCAAAGAACCTATTACTAATATTTTGCTTACTTGTCCCATATAACTTTATTTACAATACCTGTATAGCTTTGGATAACTCTTACAACTCTTTCTGATGCATTATTAACGGTGTACTCGTCTGCAATACGGGACTCTGATAGGATGGGAAGACCAGTTGCAATTTCAATGGAATTGACGATTTGCTCGGCTTTTATCCCTCCTAAAACGATGGTTCCCGCATCAATTGCTTCAGGTCGTTCAGTACTTGTTCTGATGCTAACAGCAGGGAACCTTAACATAGCCGCTTCTTCACTGATCGTTCCACTGTCAGATAAAACGGCAAATGCATTTTTCTGGAGTTTTACATAATCAAAAAAGCCAAGCGGTGATATATTTTTGATCAAAGGGTGGATGTATAAATTGCTACCCTCGATCTTCTTCCTCGTTCGTGGATGTGTAGAAAAGATTAAAGGATATTGATATTTTTCAGCAACTGCGTTTAAAGAATTTATCAAAATCTCAAAATGATTTTTTATATCGATATTTTCTTCTCGGTGAGCGCTAACTACAAAATATTTACCCGCATCGAGTTGTAATTTCTCAAGAACATTGCTTTCTGTAATACGGCTTTCATGTACATTGAGCACTTCGAGTAATGGTGAGCCTGTTACAAAAACATGATCCTTTCTAAACCCTTCGCTCAACAGGTATCTACGGCTATTTTCAGTATAGGTAAGATTGATATCACTGATATGATCGGATATTTTTCTATTGATCTCTTCCGGTACATTTTGATCAAAACACCGGTTACCGGCCTCCATGTGAAAAATGGGGATTTTTAATCGCTTGGCTGCAATAGTACATAATACGCTGTTGGTATCTCCTAAAACTAATAACGCATCAGGTTTCAACTCCGAAAAAACTTCAAAAGATTTTGCAATAACATTGCCTATGGTAGCACCCAGATGATTGCCGGCTGCGTTTAAAAAAATATCAGGTTTTCTTAGCGCAAGATCTTCAAAAAATATCTCGTTTAATTCATAGTCGTAGTTCTGGCCGGTATGAATCACTGTATGATCAAAAAATTGATCACACTTTTTTATACACTCGGATAACCGGATGATCTCGGGCCGGGTGCCCATCACTGTGACTACTTTTAATTTAGACATGATAATGTAATTGGGATGTTGAATAAAAAGATATAGTTAAAAAACATGTGGGCCTCTATGCTTCATAAAGAGGAGCATCGGTTTCGTCGTGCAATACATCCCTTCTGATCATTGGTAATTTTAATAATAATGCTTTCATTGCTTCTACATCGAGTCGCAATGTGTTATGCGAATGATACTCTTCTATTTTGGAGGAGATAATACTCCCTTCAGAAAAGTATTGCTCATAATTTAAATCGCGGGTATCTGCCGGTATCCGATAATAATCCCCTAAGTCCTCAGCTTTCAGCATATCTTCACGGTTTACCAGGGTTTCATATACTTTTTCTCCATGCCTTGTACCGATTATTTTAATTTCATTGGGCGCATTATATAATTCCAACAGCGCTTTTGCCAGCGTTTCGATAGTAGCCCCCGGAGCTTTTTGAACAAACAGATCGCCTTGCTTTCCATTTTCAAAGGCATATAGTACCAGGTCTACTGCGTCTTCCAGGGTCATCATAAACCGGGTCATATCCGGGTCGGTAATGGTTAAAGGCTTTCCCGCTTTTATTTGCTCAACAAAAAGTGGTATAACCGATCCCCGTGAAGCCATTACATTGCCATACCGGGTAGCACAGAAAATCGTTTTAGTATCATCCAGGTTACGGGAGCGGGCTACTGTTACCTTTTCCATTAATGCTTTGGACATACCCATCGCATTAATAGGATATGCAGCCTTATCAGTGCTCAACACCACTACTCTTTTCACATTGTATTTCTCTGCTGCATTCAATACGTTGTCAGTGCCCAGGACATTCGTTTTAACGGCCTCTAAGGGGAAAAATTCACAGGATGGCACCTGTTTTAAAGCTGCTGCATGAAATATATAGTCCACTCCATTCACTACAGTTTCAACACTGGAAAGATCGCGCACATCTCCCAGATAGAATTTGATCTTGCTGTTATTATAACGTTTCCGCATATCATCCTGTTTTTTTTCGTCGCGGCTAAATATGCGTATTTCATTAAAATGTTCGCTATTAAGAAACCGGTTCATAACAGCATTTCCAAAGGACCCCGTACCGCCGGTAATAAGTAGTGTTTTATTCTGAATTTTCATTTTTTATATCTTTTACACGAAAAGGTTTAATTTTATACTAATATATTTTAAAATAGCCGGGCATTTCTTTGTTACAACTTATAGCGCTGCTAAAGCGTCCAAAAATAACTTTTTTTCAATTCACGCTCTTTTCTGCATCCTAATTATTACCATTTATTACATTTTATCGCAAAACTTCCAGCAGTTCAGACATCTTATTGCTTACTTTAGAAAATGAGGTGGGTAGCGCCTGCTCATACACGGCCTTCAAAGCTGCAAAGATAGATGACTCTGAATTATCCTTAAATGTAAAGGATGGCATACAAATAGCATGCACATAGGGTAGATCGGGTGCAACAACCTTACAACCTTTTTCAATGGCTTCTACTATAGGTAATCCGAAACTTTCTGTAGAAGAAGGAAAAATCAGGTACTCATGTGAGGCATAAAGCGCTGAAAGTTCGCTTTGTGAAATAAACCCGTTGTTGATTATTGGATAGCCTTCTTTTATTTTTGAATTGATCATGTTCAAGATAGCAGGGTAATGATCACTTACAGTTAATGTAAGTTTTCCTGCTTTGGTTTCATCAAAGAAACGACAGAACGCATTGATAAGGGACAGATGATTTTTATGTGGAGTTGCATTGCTGACATATAAGAATGACTTTGGCTCCCTGCGTATCGAAGAGGCTGAAACGGGCAATTCCTTATAAACTGGAAGTACTTTAACTGATTTTGTACTCACTTTATATTTCTGAGATAAAAGTGTTGCAACCAGGTCAGACTGCACTACCCAAAAGTTGGTGTTACTTTTTAATCCCCGAACAATATTCGTTTTAATCCAGTACAAAACTTTTTTATGCAGTGGCAGATCAGCAGGAATTTTTAAAAAAAGTAATTGATGAAAGTAAGTATACACCACTGCAGTGGTTTTTACATTAGGAGGAATATTACCGAAGCAAAGGATGGAGGTGAATGAGCTTTTATTACTGCTATAAAATTTTTTTCTCAATGAAAAATTACTTTCCATGAATTGCAACGTATTCGATGCTTTTATATTAAAATTTTCACCGGCTACGCGTTTATCCAACAGGTAGAATATTTGCTTCCCTGTTTTTTCCAGTTCATCAATCAGGTAATCCAATAAAACTTTTCCGCCTCCGTCATTTATGTAAACTGCGTCAACCAGGATCATTGTTGGTTAATATTTCTGTATATAATTCTAAATATTGTGCCGCAATAAGCGAAGGGCTGTATTTAGTTAAATTTTTTTTGCCTTCAATAATCAATTGTTTCCTAAGCGCCCAATTGTTGCTTATCTCGACGATTGCCTTTCTTATTTGCTGACTACTTTCAGGATCAACTAATACTGCCCCCTGTCCCGAAACTTCCTTTAGTGGAGAAATATCGGAGGTAATTACAACACAATTTCTGGCTTGTGCTTCTAGTATCGGCAAACCGAAGCCTTCGTATTTTGAAGGAAAGCATAAGATATCGGACTTATCATAAAGAGAAATCAATTGATTATCATCTATATTAGTATAATTAATAAAATCAATTCGATTATCTTTTAAAATTTTTAAGTGGCTATCAGTCAAAAAACCTACTACCAAAAGTTTAATATCTAAACTTCGGACTGCCTCCAATATAGTATCAATATTCTTATTCGCTCTAGTTCCTACAATTAGTATTTTTGGAACTGCATTTCCTTTGTCAAAAATAGTTGGCGTAGCTTCTCCAACAAGTAAACAATTGGGAATAACCCTTATTTTATTCTTGGCAGAAGGTATATAACGGATGATCTCATCGCGCGTCTTCACCGATATAGTGGTTAAATATTTAAGCCGTTTAACAGGAAGGTATATCCAAAACAAAAAGTAAAGCATTTTTTTTATCCCGCTAAGAGTCTGCATTCCTGCCAAATCATGGATAGTCAGAATTGTTTTATTTCGATCAAGCAACAAGGTTGCCCAATGGATGTCACCAGTAATATGATTAATATCACCCTGTCGGCTTTTGAAATCTATCATTGTGCGCCAAAATTGCCGCAGAGAATAAACATTTTTAAAAATTTCAAAATCAACTTGTCTCTTTAATAATTCTGATCGAATAGCTGCAAATAGCTTTTCTATGCTAATTTGACCTGTTTGTTGCCGTCGTTCAAAGAAATGGATTTTCATGGCTAAAAAACTGGAATTGCAGGAGGATTAATATCTGAGTATGTAAATAGACTGTACTCATTGGCAAGAAAAAATCGTTTACCCCCCAAAATGCCAGGTGAGCTATTAAGTAAAGCATTAAAGAAAATATCAGTTGCTCCCTTAGGTAAGTTCAAAGGGTAATAGCCAGCTATTGAAACAAAGCCAATTTCACTGCCATAGGTACCTGGAACTTCAACAGCTTTCTGATATCTCTTTCCATTTAATTTATAGTTTAAATTAAATGTTATAAATATGCCGAGAAAGGAAACGCCAGTGGGATTATTGATAATAAAAGTACAACCTAAATATTTTGTTTTTGTTTCAACAGGATGATTGACCATATCCCATTTTAGCCCTTCCTCTCCGACGTTCAAAAAATCCGAATTAAAGCTCGAAAAAGACAGCTTTTGAGTTTTGCCACTCATGCTGACATAGTATTTCTTTACGCCGTATCCGCTGAGTGATTTATATGAATTTTCATATTTACCTGTTGGAAATTTAACACTGGTGCCGCTTTGCTTAGCGTGATCAGAAAATAATAAATTTAAGTTGTTGGCTGCGTTCGTTCTTATGTCACACTCATCTATATACAAGCCATACGGGTCATAATTAAAAACCACTAACGATTTAAGGATATAAGGCTTAAACTTTCCGCTAATCCCATCAAAATTATTGCCTTTTATAAAAACCTTATTTCCTTCAGCTCCTGTCGTCGATCCTGATTTTGAGTAATAACCGCCGTCACCTGCCCTGAAAGCCGAAGAAATACTCACACAATCTGATATAACAGACTCAAAATGATTTCCTTCGAAATTAACGGTAGCTAAAGAAATTTCAATATCAACTATCGCAGTAGGTTTAGAATTATCTGCATAAGGAATATTACCTTCCATATTATTGTCCATAATATTTACCGCATCCTTGGCAAAACAGCCCCTGATGACGCGTGAGTTATCATGGCATTTGTTATTAGCAAAAGTGAAACCCCACGCTAAATTTCGCTGTCCTATATTTTTTACATATTCTTTTGGTATATCTGAAAAATAGATGCATTCATCATTTTGGCTGAATGCCGATTGATTAACTTGAACAAATGCCACGCAATACTGCGTTTTTGATTCAAATTTTATTGCGTAATTGAAGCCACGAAAATGGCACCGCTCTATAATGAAGGGCCAAGTTGGGCCCCAAAACTCGGACTGAAACAAAACAGCAGTAGTTTTTCCAGGTGTTCTTCCTGACTGAGAAGCAAACTGGACGTCAGATATAGAAATCGGATCGGCCACAGTGGAGGAGAAGATGAAACCATTACTATTTCGGGGTATTATAAATGAGCATCCGCTAAATGGTTTATTATTAACAAACAAATTCTTATCCAACCAGCTTTCTTCTCTCAAAAGTGCTCCAACACCTCTTATCTGAACACCGCCTCTCCTAAAATAAACAGGACTTTTTAAAAGATAATTCCCATTAGGTATAAACAAAGTTTTGATTGAATTACTTTCACAATAATCTATAGCCTTTTGTATTGCTTTTGTGTCATCTGCTTTCCCATCTCCTACTACGCCGAACTTGGACAGACTTACAATATCGCCGTAAACTGAAAGATTTTGGGCATTCGCGTTATGAAAAACGCAGTGAGTACAAATGACAAGTGAAATAAAAAATTTCATACCTAATATAATTTAATACATTTCTCTACTTAAATCGGAATTGATAAAAACTCCTTTATAAGGATCAAATAGGTCAGCATAAGGTGAAATTGATTGTTGAAAGTAGAATATAGACATCAAGAGAAATAGCAATTGAATTATATACATATATTTTCGACTTGGTATCAAAACAAGCAAAAATGACATTAATATTGGCTCCATAATTGTAAAATATAAACTTCCCCTACTAATCATTATTTGAAGTGAAGTAGAAAAAAGAAAATAAAAAGAAATTCCAATAAGATAGCCATTAAGAAACAAATTGTATTTAGGAATAAGCTTTTCTAATCTAGATCTTAGACTGAGAAAAGTCACACCAATGACTAAACGCTTGATTAGACCAATTACCGAAAGCTGCCCTTCTCCGGTGCCTTGGCTTGCCCTTTTTAAATACGCATCAGCTTTCTCCACAGCATGTTCACTAAATCCACTGAAAGATGAAAAAAGTGAAACAGGTAAGGACGAATAACCTATACCTACGCATATAAGAATAATTATTATCCATACAAAAACATTAATTCTTCTGTTTACTAAAAAATAAGTAAGAAAAAGTATCGACGAAAAATGAAAAGTAAATGCAAGAGCTATCCATAGAAAAAAGTTTACTTTTTTGTTAGCCACTAGGTTTTTTATACCCATTAATCCAAATACTAAAGCTAGTAATTGGCGATTTGCTCCTGTGACACCCATAAATAATGTATAGAAAAATAATAATGCTATGAAAAAAGCGGGTGAAAACGCTCGAAAAGACCTGAATAAAAAATAAAAAAAAATAATTGAATGAAGAAAAAGGAGAACCGAATAATTATTTGTAAATCTGGATATTAGATAAGTAAATAAATAATAGCCAGGCTCAAAATTCTGGCCGTCTGGTTCAAAAGTAGAAGACGATTGGGCTGACTCAAAATTGCTGATATAAGGAATCCAATCTGTACCCGTTTCCCATCGTAAACCAATTTGAAACACTAAAAAAATAAAAGATATAACCATCAAAGGAAATTTCTCAATAGAAGACTGACTGGCGCTAGCCTCCATAATAGAAAAACCAAAAAGCAAAAAAATTGTAAAGAAATAAATGGCCATACTTTAATATAGAAAATATAAGCTTTAACTAAGTTTAGAAATATTTTTCGCCAAACAGCCCAAGGTTAATATGACTTGATATTCTCAGTTATAAAGTGAAAATTCTCAATAAGGGAATACTTCCTATTAAATATTCTTACAAAATTCATCAAAAAGTCGAAGAATACATAAATAGGGTAATTCTTAAAATTTTTCTTAAAATATAAATTCTTGCTTTTTTGGGTGATTATTCGTTGACGGTTTTTTACAACCTTCTTGAAAGACACTCCATCGAGATGAATAATGTTGAATTCCTTCAAAAGATAATTTTTAAAACCTAATTTCTTGATACGTTTTTGAAGATCCGATTCCTCATAATACATAAAGAAATTCTCATCAAATTTCCCAGCACTGTTAAATAAAGACTTTTTAAGAAAAAGATCAGCACCTGTTACCATTTCAACTTCAATAAATGCTTCTTCATTAACGCTTACAATACGATTGCTTTTGTCTTTTTTAATTCCCATATAATGCCTGATCATGTCAAACAAAACTGAGAATGGTGTTGGAAATTTGCCCCCTGAATAGTTACTATCACCATTAGCATCCTTCAATGTACATCCCAACACACCAATATTGAGTATTTTTTCAAACTTGTGATGAAACTTGAAAAGCCCTTCGATGGAATTACTTAATAATAATGTATCTGAATTTAAAAGAAAAATGTAGTCGCCTTGCGCATAAGTTATTCCCAGATTGTTCGCCTTACCAAATCCCAAGTTTTTATCGCTGGAAATAACATTTACATTAGGAAAAGATTCTTTAATAAGAGGTACAGATCCATCCGTCGATGCATTATCTACGACGATGATTTCATATACAATATTTTTCGTATATTTCTCGACGCTTTTTATGCAGTCAATTGTATCTTTTTTCGTATTATAATTTACAATGATTACCGAGACATCCATTATTTACCATTCAATTTTAAAAACCCTAATCTTTTTAACACCGAGAAGAATTGCACCTTCAGTTTCATTCGTAAAAGTAAAAGACTGGCTTTCCAAAAGCCTAAATTCTTAATATATTTTTTAAAGTTTTTTTGAATGACATAAGTTATAATGGAAAGTTCTGTTTTTTCCTTTTTATTCATTTCAACCCACATCGAGGTTTCCTTAATGCGGTAGAAAAAGCAAACTTGATCCAGCTTTATAACTACTGAGTTGCTGTTTAGCTTTCTCACGAGAAAATCCCAGTCTTCATAGCCCTCCTTCATAGCAGCGTCGTAATAAAGATTGGATTCGCCACCTGAAATTTTATAAATAGAACTGCAGTAAATTA
>Ga0136846_1232520_pt1 | contig 32806 bp, 24 predicted proteins | sample HopSoiMetagenom2_FD_96841 | JGI IMG/M metagenome (GOLD analysis project Ga0136846, IMG submission 96841) | Grasslands soil microbial communities from Hopland, California, USA - 2 Assembly 2016 (version 4) | ecosystem: Environmental > Terrestrial > Soil > Grasslands | place: USA: Hopland...
TCCTTGCCTATAACCTGCATCTCTCAGGCATCATCGCGACGGCATCTGCTGGACTAGTAGTCGGAAACCTGGGACAGAGGGGAATGGGCCCGCAGACCAAGACAGCGCTACACGCCTTTTGGGACTACCTCGCCTTCGTCATGAACTCACTCATCTTCCTCCTGATCGGGCTTGAGGTGCATATTGGGTCCCTGATCCGCTCCTACCGTTTGGTTCTGTTCGCGGTACTTGCGGTCTTGATAGGCCGTGCGATTTCCGTCTATTTGCTGGTCCCCGCCGCGAATACTATTGCCGAGAACATTCCATTCAGATGGCAGCACGTCTTGTTTTGGGGAGGCTTGCGTGGAGCCCTCGCCCTGGCGCTAGCTCTCAGTCTTGATAATTCGTTCCCGCAGCGGGGGCGGTTACTCGATTTGACCTTCGGGGTCGTCGTCTTTTCCATTCTCGTGCAAGCGCTCACCGTCAAACCTCTGGTCAGAGTGCTTCGTTTATCGCGCGAATCCTGAACTCGACACTCTTCGCGGCGATGTCATGTGAATCCTCTCGAATCTTCAGCTAGAAGTTCCCGTTTTGGGAATCGTTCCAGTGTTTGTTAGGACTGTAGAGCGCTGAGACGGTATTGCTCAGCCTACTTTCCCACCATTCAAACGAACACGATCATGTGACTATCTCGGGTATGACCAGACAAAATAGTAGCCCCACAAACATAAGGGCCGGTAGATATCTCCGGCCCTCATGCTGCGTTAGTCTGTATTATGACTAGTCTACATAGTATCAAGAGACCGCGTTCCGCGCAGCACCCAAAAGCACATAGCTGGATAGCGGCCATTATTTCAGCCTAACTCAAAAATAGTCACCTTTTTCTGGAGACAACGGTTCACGGACGTTCCGGTGACATCTTCCGGTAAGGCTAAGACTGTTCTATTACTGCATACCGGTCCAGGTCAAGTGGTAGGCCTCACAGATACGAGTGTCCCAAGTCACTAAGTAGTAACAGTGAGCTATCAAATTATCCATTATCACAAATGCCCGTTAGTGATTTGAATCACACCAGAGTAGCTCGAAAAGCCTCTAAAAAATCGTTTTTCTGCTTGACAACGGAGAACGCCAAGATGTCTGATCACTGCAGATGTATCGGCATTTCTACGAGCGCCGCATGCGCTCGCTAATTCTGGAGGTGGCAATGAAGTTATCCCCGTTGTATGCCGAACGTCGCACGCTATGGTTTAAGAGGTGTGACCTTCGATTAGGTTTCGTAATACTCCTTTTCATAACAGTCTTTACTTCATTAGCTGTGGCGCAGGAAGCAACGATCGTCGGCACAGTAATGGACCAGACCGGTGCTGCGGTTCCAAGTGCTTCGATCACCATAACTAATATCGATACCGGTATTACACGCACGATCGCGACTGGGGCCGATGGTGAATATGTTATTCCTGACCTTCGGGTAGGTCACTATGTGGTGAAGGCCGCAGCCACCGGTTTCAAATCGGGTGAGCGCAAGGACCTTGTTCTCCAGATCGGAGACCGCACGCGGGTCGACTTCAGCTTACAAATCGGTAACGCTCAAGAAACCATTACCGTCGAAGCGAATCAGATCGCCGTTCAGACGGAATCTGGCGATGTGAGCAGCGTTGTTACATCACAACAGGTCAGCGATCTCCCCACGAACGGACGGACGCTATACAACCTCTACTCCTTGACGGCTGGCGCAGTCAGCCTGCAGGGCGACAATATCAGCCCAACCGCAGTCAGCGGCGACAACAACGTCAGCATCAACGGCCAGCGTATCGGTCACAACCTCCTGCTAATTGATGGTGGTGAAAACGCAGACCGTGGCGGCAGCCAGGCCAGCGTGGCTCCATCACTCGAATCAATTGGTGAGTTTCGAATTAACACCTCGAACTACAGTGCTGAATATGGTATGTCCGGGGCGTCTACGATCACCCAGGTAGTCAAGTCCGGAACCAAGAGACTCCGTGGCGATGCCTGGTGGTTCGGACGGAACGATGCACTCGATGCGCGTAACTACTTCAATCGAGCCCCCGATCCCGTGGCGAAGCTTCGCTACAACCTGTACGGCTTCAATGTCGGCGGTCCGGTGGATTTCTGGAAGTCCGAGCACAAGACTTTCTTCTTCTACAACATGGAGTGGCGGAGCCTGATTGCAGGACAGCTACTGAACCAGGTGGTTCCGTTTACGAGCACTTATAGTGGTGATTTCTCGAGCCACTTGCCAGGGGATTTGAAGGACGTGAATGGGGTGACAATTCCCAATTCCGGACTGCACGCTCCCTGTCAGAGTCAGCTCTCCGCAGCGGAGCAGGCGGCTTGGACGGCAGCTGGTCAATCCTTCAGTACTCCAGATGCGAGCGGCGGTTGCAGCGCAAACACTGGCTTGCCTCTCGCCCAGAATCCGGTCTTCGCAGCTCTCAGTAACAATGCCATCGCGCCGGGTTTGCTGGACGCCAACGCCCAGGCATTGCTCACTGCCGGTGGGAAATACGGTGGCATCTTTCCAGGTCCTACAACGAGTGACGGTCACTTCATTGGTGGAAACGATGTGCCGACCAAGGTACGAGAAGAAATCGTGCGCGTCGACCATACGTTCAATGACAAGTTCTCGATCTTTGGACACTGGGTATCGGAACAAATTTCCCAAAACTACGGCAATACGATGTGGAGCGGCGACAACGTCCCCACTATCGGCAATACGTTTGGTAACCCTGCTTACAGTGCCGTAGTCCATACCCTGCATACGATTAGTCCGACGGTGTTGAATGAGATCGCTCTCAACTACAACGGCAATCGGATTCACATTCTGCCGCAAGGACTAGTGTCCGCACCGGCCGGCTTCCAGTTCAACCGACTGTTCTCCGGACCGAATGCAAGCGACCGCATTCCATCGATCAACCTGAATGGGTCTACGGGCGCGAACTACACAGCAAACTGGACGCCATGGAACAACGAAGCGAATAGCTATCAGGTTCGCGACGATCTCTCATGGACCAAAGGTGCTCACCAATTGAAGTTCGGGTTCAGCTGGATGCAGTACAAGAAAGTCCAGTCCTGGTTCGCCAACACGCAAGGCAACTTTAACTTCAATGGCAGCTTCACTGGCAACGACTTCGCCGATTATTTGCTCGGATATTCGCAGCAATATACGGAAAATGCCGTTCAGGACACCGGCCACTGGAATAACGTCTCTTATAGCTTGTACGCGCAAGATACGTGGCGTGCGAACAACCGGTTGACCTTGAATCTGGGTATACGCTGGGATGGAATGCCCCACACCTACGAGGCGAACCACCAGTCAGCGAACTTCTATCCCAATCTCTACAATCCTGCACTCGCTCCAACTTGGGATAGTAACGGCAACATCTGCGGCGGTGCTACGAATGGCTGCTCGGCCGCCAGCCCGGGGCTAGGCACCAGCCCGAATCCCATTCTGGCGGGCCTTCAGTTCTACACCAACGGAATCGGAATCGGTGGCGTGAACGGAATTCCCAAAGGACTCGCCAACAACACGTGGAAGAACTTAGGTCCACGCGTTGGCTTTGCGTATGACATGACTGGTCAGGGCAAAACGATTCTTCGAGGCGGATTCGGCATCATGTTCGACCGCATCCAGGGTAATGACATGTACAACGGCGCTACCAACCCGCCGATGAATGCCAGCCCGACTCTGAATAACGTTTCCCTGTCTGACCCCGGTTTGAGCATCAAGGATGGCAGCACCATCACGGCAGCGAACCTGCCCATCCTTCCTCTCGGAATTACGGGAATTCAGGCACAGGGCTACAAACTGCCCACCACATACCAGTACAGCGCCGGGTTACAGCAATCGCTCACCCGTAAGACGGTGCTCTCTCTGGCGTATGTCGGTGCCCAAACACGACACCTGAACTACTATCAGGAAGTTAACCTGCCGCCGTTTGCTTCACTTCCAGCTCTCATTGCTTCGGGCGGAGCCGGCATCAACCAGCTGTACAACTATGCGGGCTACGGAGCGATCCGACTGGCAGAGAACGGCCAGAATGGTCATTACAACTCCTTCCAGGCCGATCTCCACGGGAACGTACTGCCAGACCTCTACTTGCAATTTGCCTATACGGTGGCCCGTGCGATCGATCCCAACGCTCAAGGCAACAATAGCGGCAATGACCTTGGCAATGTCACTAACCCCTACGCTGGATGGCGCTTTGACAGTGGCCCATCCTCTTATGACCGAACCCACGTTGCATTCGTCAACTTCGTGTACCAGTTGCCTATCTTCCGCACCACCAGCAATCGGGTGCTGAAGTCCACGCTCGGCGGATGGCAGTTGTCCGGCATCGTAAACTTTGTTTCCGGAGCACCTCTCAATCTGGGCGTGACTGGACCGAACGTAGCAAGTGTCATCCAAAACTCTGCGAACCGTCCGAACGTCACCGGAGCCATCACCTATCCGAAGACGGTCGCGTCGTGGTTTAACCCCGCCGTGTTTTCAGTGCCGACTGGGATCGGCAACGACATCTACGGCAATCTCGGATTCAACGCTCTGCGTGGTCCGGGACGTCAGAACTGGAATCTCTCTTTATTCAAGAGCTTCCTGATCAACGAATCACGCGGAAGCCGGTTCGAACTCCGCGCAGACGCGTTTAACGCCTGGAATCATACCCAGTTCAGAGGTGACACCAACACCGGCGGCATCGGCCTGAACGCAGGCGCCAGCAATTTCGGCCAAATCACAAACGCTTTTGATCCCCGAGAGTTCCAGCTCGGCGCGAAGCTAGTTTTCTAGTTTCGAACCTTGTATGTTTCGTCCGCTCGCAGCGAACCTGCTGCGAGCGTTTTTTTCTGCGCTCAACAAGGCCGTATGCGTCTGAGTCCTAAGTTCTTCAGAACATCCTGTTTACTCCAATGGCTCCGAAACGCTTGCTACTTGCCACTTTCCGGGACACGTTTTTGCAGAGCTGAGGTATACTACTGGCCCCATGTCGGCAACCCAGACCGCCACCGAGTTAGGCATTCCGACTCTCGACGTCGCATCGTTTCAGAAGCTACTGATGGCTGCATGGGTGATCCAATGCGAGCGCGAGCGTTTGCGCGATTTACCCGACCCTTTCGAGCGCGACTGTCCCCCGGACCAATTCGCTATCGATATTCTGGGTGAGGCGAGCGAGCGCGCGTCGGCGATTGAGGCAGTAATGGCAGGTGTTCCTGGTGATCACGATGTACTGGCAATTGATCCGTCGGCGAAAATTCCACCCGCGCGCGCAGAGCGGATTTGCTCAGACGAGGTCTCTGGTGCTCTTGCCTTGGCTCCTGCGCCCGAGACCAACGCTCTGATACCTGTCGCTAGCGGCTTGCATTCCATTCCTCAGGTTGCGAGGAATACGGGGGCGAAGAAGAGATCTGACCTCGAACATCCATCCAGATCGGCTCTCATCGTCGTACCATTTCCTGCCCGGAAAGCCCAGGTCGAGAGTGCTGCGGCGCGTTTCCTGCGTTCGATTCCCGCCTCTATCTACATCTGCGCCATTCTCGTCTCTGTTGCGCTCATCGCTCTCGTGACGTTCCGAATCGAGCGCCATCACAATCTCCTGCCCTCGGCTAACCGACCAATGTCTACGCCAGAGAAGCAGCCCGACGTCGTCGCCAGTCCGAGTGTGAGCTTACCTTTCCTGCAATCAAGTCACTTGCGGGTTACCGATGCCGTAATCTCCTCCGAACTCGGCGACTTGAGCCGCTATGAGATGCGCAGCATTCGCCGCCAGGCAGAGTTCGGAGACGCTAAAGCCGCCTTGACTCTTGCTATGGCACAGGAAGTCGGGGCAGGCGTACCACAGAGTTGTGCGCAGGCCACGCACTGGGTTGAACTCGCGGCGAAGGACGGCAATGCGGCCGCCCAGTACAATCTGGCACTCCGTTACGTGTACGGAGATGGTGTTCCCGCCAGCCACGACCAGGGCCTACGGTGGTTGCGGGCGTCTGCGACTCAAGGCTACGGGGACGCGCAGGCTGCGCTGGCGCACCTCAACTTACCCCAGTAGCTGGCTTCCTCGTCATTCATCGCTGCGCGACGTCAATCCCCGTCGCGGCCAGACGGGTGTAATAGCCCTTTCGCACATGAACCGTGAAACGCTTGCCATCCCGTCCGGCAGTCACTCGGACATTGCGGTACTTGCCATCGGGCACAAAGTCGGCTGGCCTGTAAGCGACCAAGTAGCGGCTGCGTATCACCTCAGGTAGTTTAGACAGATACTTGTCGAGTGCTCGGAGATTCCCGGGAAAAACACATTCTCCCCCACTTCGGTCCGCCAGAATGCGCAAAATGTTATTTGCGTCTGTTTCAGAAAAACCCGTATCCGTCGTGCTGATCGTGTAGATCGTCACTCCGGCCGCCGCCGCCTCTTCGATGGCCTGCTGAAGGCTTCTGTGGCTTGAGTTGTCTTCTCCATCCGTGAGTACGACGAGCACTCTGGCCACGCGTCCTTGCTCGGGATAGGCTGCCAGCTTCCAGGATGCGTAATACACGGCATCGAAGATCGAGGTTTCGCCACCTTTCTCTATCCTTTCGATCCCCTTCGTGAGCGAATCTGTGTCGCCCGTAAAGTCCTTCGTGACCTGTACATGCTCGTTGAAGCCGGCAACGAATGCCAAATCCGAATTGCTGCTGATCACTTTCTTCAGGAAGTTTTCCGCCGCGCGCTTCTCGAAGGCAAATCGGCTCGAGACCGAATCGCTCGTGTCAATGAGCAAGCCGAGCCGCAGAGGAAGCTGCGATTGTGGAATGAACTGGAGAATCTTGTCTGGAGGCTTGTTGCCATCAGAGATCTGGATGTCAGATAGCGAAAGATCGTTGACCGTGCGCCCATGATTGCTGACGGCGAAGAAGAGAGCCGTTTCGTCGACTGTCTGGTGGATGGTGAAGACCTTGTTCCAACTGACAAAGTATGATGCGTACTGTAAAGGCTTTGCTGAAGCGGGGGGCTCTTCTGGGGCGGCTTCGCAGGTGTCGCAGGCGTCCGTATCGGGTTCATTAGCGACAGTCTTCAATTGCGCCTCAAGGTGTTCGCTATCCGGGAAAGTCTGAATCAGCGTGATAGGAGACGCGAGGGCCGGCTTTGCAGGTTGGCTCGATAGTGCGGACAGTCGCCGCCGCGCCACCGGGGCGAGTGGATTTGCAGGATCTTCCTTAAGGAAGGTGTTCAGTTCGCCTTCGGCTCTGGTCTGGTCATTCAGCGCCGCAGCGGCGGCTGCAGCGATGTAATGTATGCTGGCCAGCCCTTCGTGCTTCATTCCATGTACGCGTTGCGCATTGCGAAGAGTCTCCGCATAGCGGTGGTTGCCATTTTGTGCATATGCCAGTGCAGTTAAAGTCCTGGCGTCCTTAAGGCTTAAGGACGCTGCCTTGGCAAGGTTTGACTCCGCGTCGGCAAAATCGTTGGCTGAAAGGGCCAGAAGCCCCAGATTCAGAAATGGCCCCGGAAAGGCATCGTCGAGCTTCGCGGCCGTTTCGAATTCCTGCTTTGCTTGGTTCGTGTCTTTCTGGTCGGAATACGCGAGCCCCATCGCGATATGAGCCGAAACGAACTGCGGATAGATGTTGACAGCCTTTTGAAGGTGCCGGATTGCTTCTTTCGGCTGTTGCGCTTTTAACAGGTTCACTGCGCGATCGAACTGAAAAACTGCCTTTCCCGGCGCAGCAATGTCCAGAGCCGAAACCGATCCCGAATCAGTCAATCCTAGGTCCTTGATTTTTCCGGCCGCGCTCGTGGAGGCCTGCCAGACTTCCTGGCTCATGTAGAGATCGGCGAAATCCAATTGTGCGAATGCAGAATCGTGACCGCCGTCAAGGTAGGGCAGTTGCCTTTGGGCGAAGGCCGGGACACCCAGCCAAATCACGATGCAGGAAAAGCTGAACGCTAACAAGACGACAGAAACACGGTGTCGGGCAACAAAGGGCAAAACGCGGGCGAACAAGATACCACCTCTGGACTGGTGACGAGGACCGCTGCGAAGACGACCTCGCACGAACTTTCTTTCTGAGAACTAGTCCAGCGGAGACCCCGTTGCGGGTGGCTAGCACTTGCAGAAACTAGAACTTGGATGACGATTGCGACGGAAAGGAAGGGAAAGAATTGGCGCACCGAAGCGGGTATAACTGGAGCGTTGCAGTGCGGGAGAGTTGTGGCACAAATCCAGGATCGGCGGCCCTGTCGAAACCTCGAAACAGTGATTGTCGACGCTCAGGAGTAGCAACCCGTGGCATCTGGCCCGCATTGTTGGCATGCTAAGGATGCCTGGCTCCGAATTGCTCACTCGGATTGGAAGTCGACCGAGTAAACGTCCTGCGATCCGGTGTCGTGCAGAAGCAATGGAGAGTCATCGGGCGTCAGAGCCAACCAGCCCCCATAGCGTCCGACCGTCACGAAGTCCTTTAGGTCCACAACTTCTTCCGGTTTACGGTCGGCAATTCTGATGCGCACTACAGCGTCCTTCCCTCGAAAGTCCAACACATAAACGTAACGGCTGTCGTGCGACCAGTTCAGCCAGCTCAAAGATCCATTGGCCAGCTCTGTCCATTTCTTCGTATCAGAGTCGAACAATAACAATGTTTTCGAATCCGCAGAGAATGCCGAAACGAAGCGTCCGTCGGGAGACCAGCGCGGTGAATACAATCCCTCAGACATCGGCAAGGTTGAGATCTGACCGCTTGCAAGATCAAGGATCCGTATCGCAGACGAAGGATCATTCGACTCGCCCCCGAAGATAATCTTCGTTCCGTCGGGCGAGAAGTTTGGATCCAGTTGCTGGCTGGGATCGTTCGGCAGAAGTTGTCGAGGCGCACCGCCATCTGACGATATCTCGTAGATCCGAGCCGGTTTGTCTGCGCTCAAAGCGAACTCAAAAAACACAATCTTCTTGCCATCGGGCGACCAGCGCGGCAATACGGGATACAGCGGCGGATACGTCAGTTGCATACGCTCGCTGCCGTCCACTTTGCTGCGCCACAACGTCCCCTCTCGGTATGAAACGTACGTCGCCCATTGACCATCCTTCGAGAATGCCACGTATTCTGCGGAGATGCCGTTCAGAAAAGGCAGGAGTCGTTTCGATCGAGCGTCATAGCGCATGAGCTCACCGCGGAATGCCTGCCCAATGGCGAATATCTTCTTTCCGTCTCTGCTGGGCAGCGGCGAGGAGAGCGACAGCGGACTGTTGGTTAGCAGAATGGGCTCGGGATGAGGGCGAAAAAACCCTTTCTCCGGTAGCGCCCAGATCTGACCGTTCGATTCGAAGATGAAGTATCGCCCGTCGGCAGTCCATTTGCCGCAGCATTCGTCCGGCGGGCTATGCCAACCTTGCATCAACCGGTGCAAGTCGTTGCCATCCACTGAGACTTCCCATTCGAGCTGTTGTCCTACGGTACCGGCGGTTTCTGAAGAATCAAATCGCAGGCGCCGGTTGTCGGGCGACCACGCGATGTTCAGAATGTCACCCCTCACACTGGTCAACTTCCGCGATCCGGTTCCGTCCGCATTGGCCAGAAAAAGATTCCCCAAGTTCGTATAGGCCATGCTCTTTCCATCCCGCGACCATGCTGCAGTTTCGGCTATGATGTCCCCGATCCTGCGCGGTGCGCCCCCGAGAACCGGAATACTCCACAACGGACCCTTGGGAGGCGCACCTTGTCCATCGATCGCCAGAAGTTCCGATGCATCCGGCGAGAGATCAAGAGGCACCATGTCGACAGACATGGGAACCGGTATCTTCCTTAGTTCTCCGCCCGAAACTGAGAGTTCCCCAAATCCGTGAATTGCGAAGCTTCCGGCGCGCACCTCTCCGAGATTCACATACAGTCTGGCACCATCGGTCCCGATCAGCGACTTCTGCTGTCCATCGTGCGTGAGCTGAACGTAGTTCGCGACCCTCAGCGTTGGTGGCCTCTGAGCGTAGTAGTAAGCCAGACCCAGCAAGACCACGAGACCTGCCATTGCCGTGGCAACCCACCGGAAAGACCATCGACCTGCTTCTTCTTTCGCCACAGGATACGCGCCGCTCGCAGAAAGCGTCGGGTCTCCGAGTGCTTCCAGTGCGAACGCCAGGTCCGAAGCCGACTGAAAACGCTGCGCCGGATCTTTCTCCACGCAGCGCCGGATCACGCGTTCGAGTCCGGGGGACATTTCCGGCAAAAGTTGTGACATCGACGGCAGTTCATCATTCAGAATCGCACTCATCGTGTCTGCTGAGGTGGGGCGCTGGAAGGTTTGTCTGCCCGTGATCATTTCAAACAGGATCGCGCCCAAGGCAAAAATGTCGGCCCGTTCGTCGGTCTTGAGCCCGCGTACTTGCTCGGGAGACATATAACCCACGGTGCCTAGCGCCATACCGGGCAGCGTGATCGTCGCAGCAATGCTCGCAACGGTGTGCTTGGGCTGAATCAGCTTCGCGAGCCCGAAGTCGAGGATCTTGACGCGTCCATCTCTCGTGATGAATAGGTTGTCAGGCTTCAGATCCCGATGAATAATCCCTTTGTCATGCGCTGCCGCCAGTCCTTGCGCGATCTGGACTCCATAGTCGATCACTTTCCGTAGGGGCAGCGGACCGCGGCGGATGGTTTCGGTGAGTGTTTTGCCTTCCAGCAATTCCAGGACAAGATAAGGCTGTCCCAGATAGGCTCCCATCTGGTAAATGCCAAGAATGTTTGGATGGTTTAACGCCGCCGCGGCTTTGGCTTCTTGCTCGAATCTCAGCAGACGCTCACGGTCAAACGAGACAATCTCAGGAAGAACTTTGATCGCGACTTCCCGATCGAGTCGGGTATCGCGCGCCCGATAGACCTCGCCCATGCTGCCGGCGCCAATGGGCGCAATGATTTCGTACTGACCAAGTTCTGTGCCCGGACTCAATGACATGAAAGCGCATTATAGACCTTTATTCGAGGCCTCAATTTCATGCTGAAGGTAGCGCGCGGCGTTCGAAATGCGAGCTGGCCAGAGTCGTTTTCAGACCCGAGTTCGCTCCAGCGGTGCCGGTTCGCTCGCAGCAACGGCGGGTGCAGCCACCGGTGCTACAGCGGGGGGAGCGCTGGCCTGTGCTGGTTGGACGATCGGCCGTTTGATAGTGAATCGCTGTATGCGGATCTCGCCGCGCCCGTACACCGCCAGCAGCGCGTTGACGCAACCGGGATCGAGACGCTTGCCCGCGAGGTTCTTGATGATCTGCAGCGCCTGTTCCGGTGTATGCGCCTGCTGGTAGGGCCGGTTGGTCGTCAATGCGTCGAACGTATCCGCGACCGCGATGACGCGAGGCAACAGCGGAATCTGGTCCCCTTGAAGTCCATACGGATATCCACGGCCGTCCAGGGCTTCGTGGTGCAACTCGATGCCCGGCAACATCTCTGCGAGTTGCGTCACGGGGCGCAGAATGTTTGCACCCTTGGTCGTGTGCGTCTTCATGACTTCAAATTCTTCTTCGGTCAGTGCGCCCGGTTTCTTCAGAATGTGATCCTCAATGCCGATCTTGCCCACATCATGAAGTTGCGCGGAAACCTGGAGTATCTCCATGAAGGACGGATCGAGCTTCAACTCCTTCGCAATCAGTAGCGAATACCGCGTCACACGGTCAGAGTGGCCGCGGGTGTAAGGATCTTTTTCGTCGACCGCGCCGGCGAGCATCTGAATCGAACCCATGAACAGCGCGCGATTCTCGTCAGCGGCACGCTTCAGGTCTTCGACGAACCGCTCCAGTTCCTCGGACATCGTGTTGAAAGTTTGCGCCAGCTCTCCGATTTCGGTGCGGCTCCACAGGTGCACACGTTGCGAGAAATCTCCGCGGGCCAGAGCGCGGCTGGATTGAGTCAGCACGTGCAAGGGATTCGTAATTCGCCGCGCTGCGAAAATGCTGACGCCGATGCTCAACAGCACCGCAAGAATCGCGAGCAAGCGCGCTGTGCGTTGCATTTCATATACGCCACGGTAAGCTTCGCGCCGCGGCTTCTGCACGACGACGGCCCAGTTCAACGCAGTCACTGGGCTGAATGTCCCGAGCATCTCGACGTGGTCGGTTCCAGTGTCGACCGTAAATTCCTTCGTCTCAGCGAGCTGCGGTTTATTGCCGCCTTCAACGAACGTTCGCACGATTTCGAGGTTCTTCATCTCCTGCCCGGTCGCGAATTCCGGACTGGCTGCCGCTACCAGACGCCCCTGAGAATCCACAACATAGGGAGTCAGGCCTCCGCCGGCAACTTCTTGCAGACGCTTGATCAGGAATTGCAGATCGACTACCGACGCAATCATGCCCAAAAAGCGCGGTCCATACTGCACAGGCGTCGCGACAAGGAAGACCGTGCGCGCATTCTTGCCCTCGCCGACCACCAGAGCTTGTCCGGCATACACACGTCCATCGTGTGCGGCGGCATAAGCTCGTTCGAGTTCCCGCTGCAGAAATGCGTCGGGGACGATGCGCCCCGCAGAAATACCTTTCGCGTCGGAGTTCAGTAGCGTTGCATACGCAATCTCATCCGAAGAGGACACGAAATTCTCGAGCAGAGCCCGCAACTCCGGAGACTCAATGTTCTTGTCGCCAATGTCCCCGCCGCTGGCTACCTGAATCGCAGATGAAAGATTTGCCAGCATCATGCGATGCGACCGCTCACTCTGCGAAAGATCATCCGCCAATGACCGCGTCACAGTGTTCTGCAGCAGCATCTCGTTCGTCTTCAGACGTTCCCGGTTAATCGCCTCGACTTGGGACGAGTAGAAGTACATCGGGACGATGCTGATCACTAGAAGCACACCGAGGATTACATACAGAATCGGTATGCGCGCATGATTGGACTTACTCGCGGACAAGTCTCTCCCCTTACTCGTCACAGCCCCAAAGGCAAAGTGGCAGCTCTACGGGTATCTGTAAAAGTTTATCGGGGAATGGATTGCAGGCGTGGAAAAGCCCGTCCGAAGCGGGTTACGAAAGTACCGTCGAAGAGGGTACGGACAGCGCAGGGCGCAACCCACCGCGGCGAGGGATTCTGGTGCGAAGCCCCTTTTATTGCAACAGTTTCTTCAAATCCTTCCAATGCACCAGCACGACATGATTCTCCTCCAGTGCCTTCTTGAATTCAGGGCTGGTGATCACGTCATAGTCTCGCTGCCGCCACGCCGCCCCGTAATCAGGATGTCCAACCGCGACGGCCTGCAGTTCGGCATCGTCGTGCCCGAGGTGAACGATGAACTCTGTCAGACCGGGCTTCAGATTCCTGACCGCGTCGAGGTAGAACTTTTTCCAGTCTGCAGCTGCAACCCCCGGAGATGCGATCACCACGGAATCCAGTAAGACGTCCTTTTCCGTGAACATCGCCCGTGCGGCAGGCGGCAATGTCGGCCCGATCATCCCGAGAAACGGCAGTTTGTACTCGTGTGCCACCTTCACGTACACGCCGATAAGGTCCGGCCGAGCGAACAGTACTCCCATATGGCTGTCGACGTGAGTCGGATGAATACCCATGGCCATCGCCTTCTCAATCTGCGCGCGGATCTCGCGTTCCGCATCTTCCGCCTTGATGCTCTGCACGGCCGGCTGCGTCTCCGGCCAGAGATATCCATCAGCACCAAAGAGACTCGGAACCTTGTCTTTCGACTCCACGGATCCCCAGCGGTACGCCTTCCACTCACTGGTCAGCGTCAGGTGTAGCCCAAGATCAGCATCGGGATGAGCCTTGGCATAGTCGGCCACTTCAGTCAGCCATGGGCAGGGAACCATGATGCTCGCAGACGTCGCGGCACCCTTATCCAACGCATCGAAGCTCGCCATGTCTTCGGAATGAGCCACCGCCAGGTCGTCCGCGTGAATGATCAGAAGCTTCGAGTCTGCAGGGTAGCCGAGTCGCTCAGCGACAGCCTTGGGTTGAGCGAGAGACAATGGTGCGGAGGCGAAAACAATGGACAGTAGTAAGAAACCGATTCTGCGCATGAGGGACTCCATGATGATCGTTGAAACGAAAAATCCTAGCACGGCCCGCGTTCTTATCAGTCGGATTCTGCTCCGGCGAACTCGAAAGAACGAAGCCGCACAATCAACGCACACGAGCACAGTCCACGGCGCCAAAACTTTAGGCGGTTTCGCTCTTCCCGCTCCGCGCCATCAACTCCTGAATCGCTTCTTTCGGAGACTTCCCGTCGTGCAGGATCGCGTGCATCTGCTCAGCAATGGGCATCTCTAGCTTGCGCGCACGCGCGAGTCCCACGGCCGCCGTAGTCGTGAACACTCCTTCGGCAACCATCCCATGCATGCCTGCTATGATCTCCGGAAGTCTTTTCCCACGGCCGAGTTCCACGCCGACGCTGCGGTTTCGCGACAGTCCCCCGGTACACGTGAGAACCAGATCCCCTAGACCTGCAAGTCCAGCCATGGTGTCGGCGCGGCCTCCGCAAGCAACTGCTAAGCGCGTCATCTCCGCAAGCCCGCGGGTGATGAGCGCAGCCACCGAATTATGTCCCAGCCCCAGCCCATCGCAGATGCCGGCTGCAATGGCGATGATGTTCTTTAGCGCGCCGCCAAGTTCGACTCCGACCACATCGCTATTTGTGTAAACCCGAAACTTCGAGTCGCTGAACTCCTGCTGCACCGAGCGACACAATTCAGAATTCTCCGAAGCGATAGTGATGGCGGTGGGATCGCCCCGCGCAACTTCCTGGGCGAACGACGGTCCACTGAGAGCTCCGAGGCGGTGGGAGTTGTCCTGCAGCGCATGGGCGATCACTTCCGTCATGCGCGAGAGCGAGCCTTCTTCAAGTCCCTTCGTTGCGCTTACAAGCAGTGCATTGCGCGGAATGATTGGGCGCATGAGCGTGAAAAGCGCCCGGCAGTGTTGCGACGGCATCACGCTGACGACGATCTCTGCTCCATCGAGCGCGGTGCCGATGTCATTCGTCGCAATCACGGAATCAGGAATGCGCTGCCCGGGGAGGAAGAGTTCATTAACACGTTTCTCCGCGATGGACCTGCAAACCTCTGCCTCATGCGCCCAGAGCGAAACCTGGTGCGTGCCCTTCCGGCCAAGGACGATTGCGAGCCCGGTACCCCACGCTCCCCCGCCGATAATCGCGATCTTGCTCATTGCTTTGTTGATCCGAACCTGTGCTCCGTGCCCGCTACTAACCTTCGAATGTTTTCGTGATGCTTGCCGAGGATCAGCGCCGAACAGAGCGCAACAAAGAGCAGAACCAACCAATCGCCGCCATATAGATGCAGCAGCCAAACCAGCCATGGAAAGGCTGCGACCGCAAAAATAGATGCAAGCGAGACAAACCGAAACGCCAGCACAACTATGGCGAATATCGCGGCCGCTGCAAGCGCGGCCGTGGGTGCGATCAGCAAAAATGACCCGAGCCCGGTGGCAACGCCCTTTCCTCCGCGGAACCTCAGCCAAACAGGGAACACGTGCCCGACGATTGCGCAGAGCGCCCCCACCGCCATCAATCGGTAAGGAGTAGGACCGAGCCCTGCGAGTCCTGATAGGAAATATGCCAGCGCCACGGAGGCAGATCCTTTCAGCGCATCGAGAAAAAAAGTCAACACTCCGAGAGCGGGGGATTTGCGGGATACGTTTGTTGCTCCAATGTTGCCGCTGCCCGTAAGCCGCACGTCCTCGCCCCGAACGATGCGGACCAAAACGTATCCGAACGGAATCGACCCCAGTAGGTAGCTGCCGGCGATAATCAAAAGAAGGCGTGGCATCAGCGGAATTTCAAATCGAAGACCTTGAATTGCAGATCTGTCGCGAATTCTTGCACTTATGAGTTAGGCGCCTCGAGGACCGATGACGATCTCGAGTAGTCTGCAATCTTAATCTCAATCTGAAATCTTGTTTCGCTGCGTTCATTCCGTACCCAAACGCAAATTGAATGTTGCCAGCTTCGTGTATTTCGATCCCTTCGGTGACAGTTGGCTTTGATACAGGCAGAACTCGCGCGCAGTCATGCTACCAAACTCCGGTGTGGGCAACGCCGTCAACTTATCCTGCAAAACTTGAAAGACGCGGTTCGGACGATCTCCCGTGCGCCAGCGTGGCGAGCCGGAACCGCCTCCGGCGCGCGCGAGGGTTAGATGCGGGCTGAATGCGCGATCTTCCTTCGCAATCCCGAGCGCTGGCATCTTCTGGTCGATAGCTGTTGCCAGCGCAGCGAGCTGCGGGCCAGCCTCCATGCCAATCCAGAATACGCGTGCAGATTTAGCAGTCGGGAAGAATCCATAGCCCTGAAAATGAATCTCAGGTGCATCCCCACCGACCGTGCGCAATGTGCTTCTGATCGTTTCAACCGCCGCTTCAGGCTGCTCGCCGATGAACTTAAGGGTTACGTGCAGAGACTCTGGTTTCACCCAGCGAGCCTCGGGCGCAAAGTTGCGCACTCCATCAAGAAAGCGTGCGATGCGCTCGCGGATGATGTCCTCAATATCAAGTGCAACAAACAATCGCATAAAAGAAACGTATGGCTGGGCTCAGGATGCTAGCGCGATTGCGTGAACACATCGCCTAAAACTAAGAGCTAGCAGCTATGAGCTGAAGCTTCTTGTCACATCAATTTCCTTCTCAGCATATCGAAACCCATCGTCGAGGCAAACCGTCGTATGCGTTTGCGGTCTCCCGTGAAATGTCGCTGCACCACTTCCGTTCCGGAATCGCTCGCGACGGCGTGATAAACAAGCCCGACCGGCTTTTCTGGCGTGCCGCCACTCGGCCCGGCTACACCGGTGATGCCCACTCCGAGCGTGGACTCGCAGCGGTAGCGGATGCCTTCTGCCAACGCTGCCGCGACTTCGCGGCTGACCGCGCCGTGCCGATGAATCATCTCCGCTGGCACGCCGGCGAGTTCCGTTTTCAACTGATTGGAGTACACAACCGCGCCGCCGAGAAAATAGCGAGAGCTGCCACTCACAGAAGTAATTCGCTCTGCCAACAATCCTCCAGTACACGATTCAGCGACTGCAACGGTTGCGTTCCGCATCTGCAGCCAGTAACCCACGATCTGCTCAAGCGACTCGCCATTGCGCGAGTACACGGCATCCTCAAGTTCATCCTCGACGAGATCAGCGACCTCGTCCGCTCGCGCTTGCGCCTCATCAATAGTCATCCCGCGCGCCTTGAAGTGCAGTTCGATTTCTCCCGCGCCAGCGAGGATCGTAGTCTCCACTTCGGTGTAGCGCTTATAAATGGGAGCGACGCGGGCGTCCACCGCCGACTCGCCCAGCATGGCGATCTTCAGCGTGCGGGTGAAGAGATGCGCAGTTGGGACTTTGGCCCGCAGCCGCTCGCGCACTTCGCCTTCAAACAGAGCCTTCATCTCATGTGGAGGTCCCGGCAGGAGGACAATAATGTGTTCGCGACCGTCGAACTCTCCGCTTATCCATTGACCGGGAGCGGTGCCGTTCGCATTCGGCAGGACGGTCGCTCCTTCGAGAACGTCGGCCTGCTTCAAGTTGTTGGTCGTCATCTTCCAGCCGCGGCCGGCGAACCGCTGCTCGATGTGCTTGACGATCTCCGGATCCTGCCGCAGATTCACTCCGAGCGCCTCCGCGACGGCTTCGCGGGTCAGGTCATCTTCGGTAGGACCGAGACCTCCGCTGAAGACCACGATGTCCGAGCGAAATAGCGCATGCTCGGCAGCGGCGACCATGAGTTTCCGATTGTCCCCGACGACGCTCTTAAAGATGACATCCACGCCGAGCAGGTTGAGTTGCTCGGTCAGGTAGAGCGAGTTGGTGTCCATGCGGTAGGGAGTAAGCATCTCTGAGCCTACCGCGATGATTTCGGCGTTCACGCGTTAGAAGTGTAAATGAAAATAGCGGACGGACGGAGAAGGACAATCACTCTGGAATGAGATTCAGGCCCGCGATGTTCCACGACAAATGGTGCACGGCATTGGTGGTGGCCAGAATTACCGATCGTCCCGGTGCGAAGGCGAGTCCAACCAGACCGTGCCCTGAAACTTCGAGGTTCGCTTTGCCATCCGGAGTGATCTTCACGATGCCGCGCGTACCAGACAGTGACGCCGCCACGTAGAGATTGCCGTCAACGTCAAACGCCAAACCCTGCGGTCTGCCTAGGCCTTTGTAGAACGTAATGACGTCTCCATTTGGAGCGATCTTGAACACCCGATCATTTGGGCCCGTCACGAACAGGTTTCCTTGCGGGTTGAATGCAAGATGATAGGCAGAGACGCTAAGCTCCAGCGTTGCGAAGACAAACATCTGCTGGTCGCGCGCGATCTTGAATATTGTGCCGTTCCGATCGCCGACATACAGGCTCCCTTCGCGGTCGAACGCAATTCCCGTTGCGACCCCGAGTCCTTCCGCGAACGTCGTCATGGTTCCGTTGGGAGCAACACGATACACAGCACCGTCATAGCGCGACGACACATACATTTGTCCTTGATGGTCGAATGCGATCGATGTCGCATTCATCATCTCGGGGACAAAGGGTTTTACGTTGTAATTGGTATCGATCTTGAACACGGCGACAGGAACCTTCTGGCCCCGCGACCCCGAGAACGTGACGTAGATGTTGCCTTCGGCATCGACTGCGGGATTCGTCACTGGATGCAAGTTCTCGGTTATTGGGACCGCGACCTTCACCGTCTGCGGATTGCTTACGTGACCGTTCGTCGCAACGACCACCGGACCCGAAGTCGCGCCTTCAGGAACCCGTGCGACCACAAAGGCTTCGGAACTGACCACGACGGGCGCCTCGAAGTCCCCGAACTTCACTTTGGGGCGCAGGAGTTCCTGGGGACGCAGGCCCGACCCTGTGATGCGGACCTCGCCTCCAGTGAGCGCGCAAGGCGGGGCCACGGTTTCAATGTGCGGGCCACCGTTCACATTCTTTCTGCCGAGGATACGATCCGAAAATCCCATGAGAGTGTTGCTGCCGAATCTGATGCGCCGGGCACTGTTCCCGGTATTGCAATATTTGTTTCTATTTTAATAGATGAAAGTGCAGGAGGAGTTGCATCACTGCGAATGCATAAATTCCAGCCGCGACATCGTCGAGCACGATTCCGATCCCTTCAGGGAGCCCTTCCAACTGACGGACCGGGGGGGGCTTCAGGATGTCGAACACTCTGAAAAGTATAAAGCCGGCGAGAAATGTTTTCCACGAAAGGGGAGCAGCAAATAACGCAATCAGTTGCCCGGCAACCTCATCAATGACCACGAACTGAGGATCCTTCGCCCCGGTGGCTCGTGCGGTTTGGGTGGCGGCAGGAATGCCGAGTAGAACGACGAGAACCGCGAGTCCGATCGCTGCGGGCGTGCGCACAGGATTCGGCAGAGCATAAGCGACCGCCCCCCAAACCAATACAGTCGAGGCGGAAGCCCAGGTCCCAGGTCCTGGACGCAAACGGCCGATGCCGAACAGTGTGGAGACGAGAACAGCCCATAGCGGACCGCGAGGACTGGGTGCGTCTAGTGTTGCACGCATCAGTCCTGTTCTCGATCTTCAGGAGTGGATTCGCGAACTGGCTCGTCGGCGTCGCTTACTGGCGAGGAGACTACGTAGCCGCCGCTGGCCCATTTTCCCAAATCGATGGTGCGGCAGCGGTCGCTGCAGAACGGGAAGTCCGAGTCGGTGTTTTTGACCGCCTTCTTGCAGATTGGGCAACTCAATTTGACGCTTCGCTTGCGCGGCATACAGAACTCTATTGTAGAAGGAGGATTTCAGATTGCAGATGAAAAACCTGCTTAAATGATTCTCGCCACCAAGTCATAGTCGTGCGCTTCTGTGATTTCGCAGCGGTAGAACTGTCCGGGCTTTGGCTCGAGCTCTTCGGGGTAGTCATTGACCAAGACTTTGCCGTCGATCTCGGGGGCATGCATTGGCGTGCGGCCTTCGAGCAGCAGATCGGATTCTTCCGATTCTCCTTCGAGCAACAGGTCGAACTCGAGTCCGACCAGGGCTTTCTTTTTCTTCTTGCTGATGTGGCGCTGGATCGACATCAGGTGTTTGCGGCGGCGCTCTATTTCTCGTGGCGATATTTTATTTTCGAGATCGAATGCTCCCGCTCCTTCCTGATCGGAATACGAGAAAGCCCCCATCCAGTCGAACTGCGCTTCGCGTACAAAGTCACAGAGTTCTTCGAATTCTTTTTCGGTCTCTCCGGGGAATCCGACAATGAATGACGTCCGCAAGGTCAAATCCGGGATCACGCGGCGCATCTTTTCAATTGATTTGAGGAATACTTCAGCGCCTCCGCCACGTTTCATGCGCTTCAGCGCCGATGCCGACGCGTGTTGCAGAGGAACGTCCATGTAGGAGCAGATCTTTTCGTGCGACGCGATAGTCTCCAGCAACTTGCCGGTGATCTTGTTGGGGTAGGCGTACAGGAACCGCACCCAGCGCAGACTTTCGATCGCAGCCAACTTGTCGAGGAGCAGGGCCAATCCATCTTTCAGGCCGAGGTCTTCGCCGTAGCAGGTCGTATCCTGCCCGATGAGGGTAATCTCGCGGACTCCAGATTGCGCGAGCCGCCCGGCTTCGGCAATTACCGATTCAAATCGACGCGAGCGGAATTGGCCTCGCAACTGGGGAATGATGCAGAACGTGCAGGGATGGTCACAGCCCTCGGCAATCTTGATATACGCCATGTGCTGCGGCGTGGCCAGAACCCGCGGTGTCTCTTCGTCGTAGAGATAGTTCGGCAGATCGCCGATCGCGCCATCCCACGACTCGCGGGAGAAGCGGCCTTGCGCGGCGCGCGCATCGCCCTCTGGACGGCTTGTCAGGATCGTGAACGGCGAGTTGGTCGGAGCATGCGCCGTCGCAACTCCTGTTGCGGAGAGAATTTTCTCAAGTTCGCCGGTTCCGACGACTGCATCGACTTCCGGGATGTCTTTGCGGATCTGATCGCGGAAGCGCTCGACGAGGCATCCGGCGACGACGAGTTTCTTGGCCTTGCCGGCCGTTTTGTGTCCAGCCATCTCGAGGATGGTATTGACCGATTCCTGCTGGGCGGTATCGATGAACGAGCAGGTGTTGACGACGATGACGTCGGCGTCTTCGGCGCGGCGGGTAAGTTCGGCTCCCGCACGGGCGAGCAGGCCCATCATCACCTCGCTGTCGACGAGGTTCTTGGGGCAGCCGAGACTGACGAAGCCCACTTTCTGCGGGCGTTCGGCTACTGGTTTCTCCGAGGTCTTCTTCTTAACGATTTCGGGGGAACCGCTGATGGTGAGGTCCTTCACAGGCATGCAATCTTTTCATTCTAACATTCTGAAAACTGGCAACAGGCTCGGGCATTTTGAACTGGGACTGCTGTTGTGCTCCGACTATTTTTCTTAGACCGTGTTTGCAAAATATTCGAATCATTAGTACTTAGCGCTCGATATCTTCATTTGGGCTCGCAAAATATTGGCAGCAAACAACTTACGGGTAAAATATTCAAAACTAAAGACTTGCGTGTGCCGGAAGTGACCGCGCGATCTGAGACCCTCGTCTGTGTAGTGCTGGTCATCTGCTTCGAGGATGGCGCGTCTGGGAGTCTTGAGTAAAGGTCACATGTCACAACTCGGAAATAAAGCTGTGGAAAACCCAAGCAGCGAATGAGCAGGACCGCGACCGAGGCTAACCGGAAGCGAAACTATTCGTCGGACGCGGGCAGCTTCTTGAGGCACAACAGCTATGGGTTCGGGGTGTTCACAATCAGACGAGGAGTGTGGCGCGCCGAGAGTAGAGGCCGCATTTCCTCGATATGAACAGCCCCTGTCATGCTAGGCTAGCGGCTTACCGCCGTAACAATTTAGGAACCACCTCGCAGGAGGGGAAATGTCTGGCAAACGTTTTTGGGTTGCGGTTGTATCGCTATGCATGGCTTTCGCTGCGTCGGCGGGGGCGCAGACCGAGCGGAACGAAATCGGCGGGATGCTCGGTCGCATCTTCATCAGCGATCAGGGCATTAAGAACGCAACCTTCTTCGATCCGATTATTCACTCCGGCAAGGGGCTTACGGTGGAAGGGGAATATGCGCGGCGTTTAATCGTTGCGCCGATCTGGTCGATCTCAATTGAGGGAGTCGTGATGTACAACCCCGATGAGGACCTGAACGCCGGAGAGTTCGGCCATGCTGTTGTGCCAACGGATTACAAGCAGTTATTCGTAGCTCCGGCAGCCCGAGTGAATCTTTTCCCGACTACGGCAGTGTCTCCCTGGGTGAGCTTGGGCGCGGGAATCGCGCACTTCAGCGAGGGCAAGAACCTGATTTACGGCGACAAGAATCCTGGGAAATCGACCACAAGTGCTGTGATCGAAGCAGGCCTCGGGCTTGACGTGAAGGTATGGAAGCGGCTGAGCGTGCGTGGCGAAGTCCGCGATTTCTATTCGGGTGAGCCGGACTTCCCGCTGGCTCCCACCGGCAAGAGCCGTCAGCATAACTTCTTTGTCGGCGGCGGGGTGTTTTGGCGGTTCTAGGTCTCATGCGCCGGGGATTCGTAACAAAGAGTTCATCGTTCCGCAATCGCGGCGACCTCAGGGGCTAAAGCCCACGTTTCGAAGGTGCTCGTACGGCCCGGCTGAAGCCGGTCCCTTTCAAATCGAAACCTGTTCAAGCCGAATCTATCCGCGCTTCAAATGGATGACCTCAGGAGCTGAAGCCCAGCCTTCGAAGGTGCTCGTACGGCCCGGGTGAAGCCGGGCGCTTTCATCGAAACCCGTTCAAGCCGAATCCATCCGCGATTCAAATGGATGACCTCAGGGGCTAAAGCCCAGTTTCGAAGGTGCTCGTACGGCTCGGCTGAAGCCGGGCCTTTCAAATCGAAACCCTTTCAAGCCGATTGCGCAAAGAGGCTTGCTATTGACGCTTCATTGCCACTTCTACTTCCTCGTACAACTCTGGCAGGCGCTGGGCTTGCTCGGCTGAGTTTCCGAAGCGTGCTGATTCGTATACATCGGTAAAGCGCGACACAGGTTCACGCAGTCGCTCATCTGTGATGTTGTTGAGAAACTCGTGCGGCGTCTGAACGGGACTCCGTTCTATGCCGAGCTTTGCGAGTGTCCGTGCCATGCGTTCATACCAGATGGCGGCGGCCTGCTCAGGAGAACGCTCGGGGTGAGCGCGCAACCAGCGCTCATGGGACCAGCGGGCGATCCGGCCGATGTTTGCCAATGCGGGGAGCAGAACCGCCAAGCTGAGTGCAATGAGCACCCAGCCCGCAGGCGAGTGCTCCACGCGGTCCTGGCTGCGGTGGGCCCACTTCAGCATGGAACGGTATTTCTTGTGCGCCCATCTGCGCGCAGCTTCCCAAACGCCGCGCGTACCGCTCAACGCCGTCTGTCCGAGGACGACCTGGTGCATGGTGTCATAGCTGACCACCCAGTCCCGCCAGAACGAGGCCATGGCATCGAGATAAAGTGCCATACGTCCCGGATTTTGTGCGGTTCCACCGCGCCCTGCGGGAGTGGGATCGAACATCTGCCATCCGAAACCGGGAAAGTAGGCTTCGACCCACGAGTGCGCGTCTTTGGCGCGGACGATGTAGTTGCCGGTGAGGTCGTTGAATTCATCGCTGTGGAATCCGTTGACCACTCGCGAGGGGATGCCTAAGGTGCGCAGCATCACTGCCATGGATGAAGCGAAGTATTCGCAGTGTCCCTGTTTTCGCTGGAAGAGAAAGTTTGCGACCGGGTCGCTCGGACTTGCACTCGGCAGTTGTAGCGTGTAGCCGTAGTGAGTCCTGAGGTAACTTTCGACGGCGGCGGCCTTGTCGAATTGGGTGCGGGAGTCGCCGGTAATTTGTTCGGCTAATTTGGAGATGCGCGGGTCAACTGCGGGAAGACCCAGATAGCCGGCAGCGATCGTCGGAGGATAGTGCTGTCCGGAGTCGCGCAATTCCGACATGGACGGAACTGCAATGTCGGAAGTCGCTTCGTAGCGGCTGATGGTGCGAGCCGCGTCCAGATTGAAGACTGCGCTGGCGGAATCCACCGCTATGAGGCGGTAGTCTCCAGTGACATCTCGCGCCCAGGGAGCGAGGAAGAAGACGTTTGTCCCGATGGGCTCCATCAGCACGCGGTAATGGACGAGGTGCTCGCGGGACTGATTCCGTGTGACGTACGACTTTAGAGCTGAACCGGTTCGGGGCACGATGAAGCGGTTGTCGGGTTCGGGCTGGAGAGGGAATTGGTCGCGGCGATTGGACCAGGTACGTCCATCAAAATTGGCGAGGGCGACTCCTCTCCAATGCAGGTCGTAGCGCCCAATGGTATCGCCATCGATCTGGACATGCATCACGAGTGCGTTGGACTGCTGGATCACCCCAATCTGGCCAAGTTGCACATGATCGCTGAATCCCGAAGAGAGGTCGGTTCCGTAGGAATATCCGCCGAGATATCCGGCGGACATGCGAGGCATGATAAAGAAAAGGGCGCCGCCGAAGATGACGATTATGCCGGCCAGCAGCGGGGCAATGCGCGCAAGGGCGAAGGCAAGGCGACGATGCTCTTCAGGGTCGTTGGAGTGACGAGCCTGGATGTTGGCCGCACGTCCGGAGCGGCGCATTTCGAACAGCATGAAGGTGATGACGGCCACCAACATGAAGACGGCGAATGCGAAGAAGAAGAGACTATCGACGGTAAGCACTGCGGACGAAAGGACCATCAAGAAGGCGAGGATGGCGAGCATAAGATGGTCGCGCTCGCGCCGGATGGAAAACATGCGAACGACCACACCGAACAAGGCCAGGTGCACAGTGGCGGGCAGGAAACTGTGCGAGAAGACAAAGTAGTCGATGCCAAAAAAGACGAAGTAGGCGACGGATAGGGGCGTGGTCCAGCGGTCGGAGATGGAAACCCTTCGGCGTTTGGCGAGCAGGTAGCCGCGAACGGCCAAGGCGACAGCGACTAAAAGCCGGGCAGGCAGGTCGAGTCCGCCGGTCACCGCGAGCATGCCAAAGGCAGTAAGCACAAGCAGGTACAGCCCGACTTCGAAGTAATAGTCGATGTACTTCTGGAGCGCGGGTCCGCCGGATTGGGAATGCGCTGGCATCTCGGTGCGATCAGTTTCCGCGAGAGTCTCTTGCTGGGTCAGGGTTCGTTCTCTCCATTGTTCGACATTGGGTAAAAGAAGGGAAGGGTTAGGGGAGAGATTCTTGCACCGAAAGTCACATGCACTGGCGGGATGCGTGAAGGGGTAGACAGTTCGGCGGCGAGAGGCCTGCGTGACAGGCGGCGAGGATGCCGGCGCTGCGATCGGAAAATCGGATGCTAGAATAGTTTCGGTCAGGCATCGGTCTCACGCGACGCACTCCCGCCAACCCCGCCAGATCCGGAAGGAAGCAACGGTAACGGGCTCTTGCGTGTGCAGTGAGTTCCCGGTGTCTGGCTTTTATTTTTACCTTTTTTCCACGCCAACCTTGGGTAGTCTGTGCACCTCTGATTACCGATTTTTACACTCCTTTTACCAGTCTTTTCGCAAGAATTGTTTTCCTGGCATCAACTAGACGTAGGGTGTGCGCGGCAAAATCCACTCGGCCCAAAAGGAGAAACATGAAGCGCCAGCAATTTTCACCTCCCGAGATTACGATCCGCGTTTCCGGAAAGCTGTTCGAAGGACACCTCAGGACCGTAGATCAGCTGGTCCAGTCAGCGGCCGAGTGCAGTTTGTGGCCCATGCTGAACCTCACCGAGCTAGAGGAAGTGGATCGAACGGCGCTTGTGTACCTCATGGATGGGGAGGAGCGCTGGTTTGGTATTGCGTCGTGCCCGCAGTTCATTCGTGCGTGGATGGAGCAGGAGAGGGAACGGGCAGCCGCGTAGGCGTGGCAGCAGGTCTGATTCGGCTGGGTGTACCTGCCTGCGGTGGCAAATCACTCCTGAACAACAGCAGCGGAAAATAGGGTAGCCGTTCACGAAGGGGCGGCTGGATGATGACGGGGCGTGCGATGATCGCGAACATGTTTGTGCACACTTACGGGTGCGTTGTGAGATGTACGTCGGTGAAGGGACGAAGCCGCCGTCCGATCGATCTCGATGGACGTCGCGGTTCCTCGACCCAATCCGGTTAGACATTCTCGTCCCAATCCTTCAGAATACTCGGTTTCCTACAAGAGGAGCCCTCATTGACCTTATCTGTCCGCGCAAAGATCACGGCGCTCGGCACGTATCTGCCCCCGCGCGTACTCACCAACGCCGATCTCGAAAAGATGGTGGACACAAGCAGCGAATGGATTCTGGAACGAGTTGGAATTCGCGAGCGCCACATCGCGGAGAAAGGTGTGGGCGCGAGCGATCTGGCTGTTGCCGCGGTTAAAAATCTGCTGGAGAAGTATCCGTTCGATCTGCAGGCGGTGGATTTGATTATTGTGGGTACGGTGACGCCCGACATGATGTATCCGTCGACGGCGTGCCTCGTACAACACAAGCTGGGGATCGAGAATACGTGGGGATTTGACGTTTCGGCGGGATGCTCGGGGTTTTTATACGCGCTCAATACGGGGGTGAAGTTCGTCGAGTCGGGGCAGTACAAAAAGGTGCTGGTGATCGGGGCAGACGTGAACTCGAGCATGACTGATTACACGGACCGCGCCGTGTGCATCATCTTTGGAGATGGCGCGGGTGCGGTGCTGCTTGAACCATCGACGGACGGCACGGGAATCATCGACCATGTAGCGCAGGTGGAAGGCATGGGCGGGCAGTTTCTTTTCATGCCGGGCGGCGGGAGCCTGAATCCGGCGTCGCATGAGACGGTGGATCAGAAGATGCACTACATCCATCAGGATGGGAAGAACGTCTTCAAGTACGCGGTAAAGAAGATGGCAGAGATGACAGAGCGCGTGCTCGCGAAGAATAATCTGACGGGCAAAGATGTGGACTGCTTTATTGCGCATCAGGCCAATAAGCGCATCATCACGGCCACCGCGGATCGACTTGAAATGCCAATGGAGAAGGTTGTCATCAATATCGATCGATATGGAAACACGACGGCTGGCACGATTCCGATTGCCATGAATACTGCGATGGAAGAAGGCAAGCTGAAGAATGGCGATCTGCTCCTGGTTGCCGCGGTGGGTGCGGGCTTTACCTCGGGTGCGACGCTGTTGCGGTGGGCGTACTGATAGCGGCCTTGGGGCCGACGCCACTGGGATGGGCGTCTCTGCCGCAGTAAGGTGACGCTAAGGTTCGCGGTTAGACATTCTTTCCGCAATCCTTCACAATGTCTTGAATCTTTCAGGGGAACTCATTGAGCAAACCGATACGCGCCAAGATCAGCGCGCTGGGGACCTATGTGCCGCCGCGCCTTCTCACGAATGCCGACCTCGAGAGGATGGTCGACACTAACAACGAATGGATCATGACACGGGTGGGAATCCGCGAGCGGCACATTGCGGAAAAGGGCGTCGCGAGCAGCGATCTGGCTGTGGAAGCCTCACGAAAAGCGCTGGCGCAGCGCGGGTTGAGTCCGACGGATATCGAAGCCATCATTGTTGGGACCGTGACGCCGGACATGCTGTTTCCGTCAACGGCGTGCATTGTGCAGAAGAAGTTGGGAGCGGACGGAGCGTGGGGATTCGACTTGTCGGCGGCGTGTTCGGCATTTCTTTATTCGATACAGGTCGGGGCGCAGTTCATTGCCAGCGGGGCGCACAAGCGGGTGCTGGCGATCGGGTCGGACGTGATGTCGTCGATTATTGACTATACCGATCGGGCGACCTGCGTAATTTTTGGCGACGGGGCGGGAGCGGCAATTCTGGAACCGGCCGATGATGATTCGGAAGGATTGATCGATTTTATCCATGAGGTGGACGGCTCGGGTGGGCAGTTCCTGTATATGCCGGGCGGAGGCAGCTTGCATCCGACGAGCAAGGAGACCCTTGAGAAGAAGATGCACTATGTGCACCAGGATGGGCAGCAAGTGTTCAAGTTCGCCGTCCGCAAGCAGACTGAGCTGTGCGTGAAGTTGCTGGAAAGAAACGGGCTGAAGGGAACGGATATTGACGTGTTTGTACCGCATCAGGCAAACCTGCGAATCATTAATGCCACAGCGGAGCGGCTTGGATTGCGGAAGGACAGCGTGGTCGTCAACATTGAGCGCTATGGGAATACCACGGCAGGGACGATTCCGCTCGCGATGAATACGGCGATTGAAGAGGGCAAGCTAAAGAAGGGGAGTCTGGTCCTGCTAGCGTCGGTGGGGGCGGGATTTACGATCGGGGCTACGTTGATGCGCTGGGCATTTTAGAAATTGGTGCGAAGTGCTCTGTGCAAGCTAACGCATCTGGACTCCTGAGGTATTCGCGTTTCCTATCATCGGTATGGTGAGAAGGCCTGACAACCTGGTTCCGTGACGTTCGTAATCTTCAATCTGCAATTTGCGTGGCACACGTGCATTTTTGACTGCTATGTTCGACGCACGCGCGCGTTGTGGGAAACGACTGCGGGCGTTTACGGAATGAACCGCATCGTCCTATGCTGTGTCGTGTTGGCGCTAAGTTCACTTGGATTCGCGCAGCAGACCGATCCGCGCGAGAGCAAGTTGCTCGTGCTGGAGCGTTTGTGGAATGAAGCGCAGGTGAACCGGGATTCGTCGGCGCTCGATGCGCTGGTTTCGAGCCGGTTCGTCAATACCGAGTGGGACGGAGAAACCAGCGACAAACAGAAGTTTCTCTCCGATATCAAAGATCCGCGATTCAAGCCCACGGCCGTGAACATTCAAGATGTGAAGATGAATTTTTTTGGTGATACGGCGGTGGTGACCGGGGTCTATCACACGCAGGGCAGCTATCAAGGCAAGTCTTACGATCACGTCGGCCGCTTCACCGATACCTGGGTCCTCGATACGGGGAAATGGCAGTGCGTGGCCAGCCACACGAGCCTGCTGAAGAAGTAGTCGCCGCAGGCAGACGTTTATACCCTCATAAATACTTTTAATGGACAAAGGCTGCGACCGTTATCGCTTGCCACGATCTAATCAGCCCAGGATCGCCGCTGGGTATCCATATTTTATCCGCTATGCAATCTGCTGCTCATCCTCGCGCGTGGAAGGTGTTGCTTGCGTTCGGGATCATCTACTTCGTCTGGGGATCGACGTTTCTCGCCATACGTGTTGGTGTGCACGAGGTGCCGCCATTTCTTTTTGCCGGGATGAGGTTTGTCGCGGCGGGTGTCGCTTTGTTTGGATGGATGCGACTTCGCGGCACAGAGTGGCCGAGCGCGCGGCAATGGGGCTCTGCCACCGTACTGGCCGTGCTCATCTTTGTTGTCGATTATGGACTGCTTTTCTGGGCGGAACAGCGCGTGCCCTCGGGCATTGCTGCGGTCATGATGGCAACGATTCCGGTGTTCATGGCACTCGCCGAAATTCTGATGCTCGGGACACAGGAGCTCACAGTTCGGCTTGCGATCGCGTCGCTGGTGGGCATTGGCGGGGTCGGAGTGCTGGTCAGTCGCACGGTGAATTTAGGAGATGCTCCGGTCGATACGCTTGGCGCCTGCGCCCTGGTTGTGGCGTCTGTGAGCTGGTCGGTTTCGTCTGCGCTCAGTAAGAAACTGCAGCTGCCTGCCGCTAAGGCGATGAGTTCCGGGGCGCAGATGCTGGTGGGTGGGTTGCTGCTCATGGTTACTGCTGCAGCTCTTGGTGAGTTCCGCGGGTTCCGTGTTCAGGGTATTTCCGGGAAGGCTTGGCTGGCGCTCGCTTATCTGATTGTGGCGGGATCAATCATTGGATTCACCGCGTATGTTTGGCTGATTCATCACGAATCGCCGACTCGCGTGGGAACCTATGCGTACGTGAATCCGGTTGTCGCGGTGCTGGTTGGATACTTTTTTGGCGGTGAGGCGCTGGGGACGAGAACCATCGTTGGGACCGCTTTGATACTGGTGAGCGTGGTGGTGATTACGACGGCCGGAACGAAGAAGGTACATCCTGGCGCAAGGGGGGATGCCATGCCGGTGCCAAGCGACGTAGAACGGGCCTAGTGAGCTATGCAGCTAGCTGACTACGATTGCGAGATCATCCGGCTACAAGAACACGGCGGGCGCGCGGGCAAGAGTGCCCGCGCCAGACTGTGGATTAGGGGTGCGTCATCTTCTCCGGTTTGACCAGTTGATCGAATTCTTCTCCGGTCAGGTATTTCAGTTTCAGGGCCGCCTCGCGGAGGCTTGAATGTTCTACATGCGCTGTATGCGCGATCTGGGCGGCTTTGTCGTAGCCCACTTTCGGCGCCAACGCTGTCACCAGCATCAGGGAATTCTTCACGTACCAGTCGACCTTCGCTTTATCCACTTCAATGCCGTTGACCATGTACTCGACATAGCCATGGCAGGCATCGGTGATAAGAGTGACCGCGTGGAGGAAGTTGTAGATGATAACGGGTTTGAAGACGTTCAGCTCGAAGTTGCCCTGGGATCCAGCGAAGCCGACCGCGGCTGTCGCACCGTGCACCTGAGCACAGACCATCGTCATGGCTTCGCATTGCGTGGGATTCACTTTGCCGGGCATGATGGACGATCCCGGTTCGTTTTCAGGGATCGACAACTCGCCCAATCCGCAACGGGGGCCTGAGGCCAGCCAGCGAATATCGTTGGATATCTTCATGAAAGATGCGGCCAGTGTTTCCATTGCCCCTTGCGCGAATACGATTTCGTCGTGGGCTGAGAGGGCGGCGAATTTGTTGGGGTGGGAGCGGAAGGGCAGTCCTGTCAGTTCCGCGACTTTTTTCGCGGCGCGCTCGGCGAACTCGGGATGGGTGTTAAGCCCCGTGCCCACCGCTGTGCCGCCGATGGCCAGATCGTAAAGACCGTCGAGAACCTGCTCCAGGCGCTTGATATCGCGGTCGAGGAGACTCGCCCACCCGCCGAATTCCTGTCCGATGGTGAGGGGCACGGCGTCTTGCAGGTGCGTGCGTCCGATCTTTACAACTGCGTCAAACTCCTTCGCCTTGGCGGCGATTGCATCGCGAACCGTCTTCACGGCAGGAATGAGCGCGTTCTTCACGCGAGCGGCTGCTGCGATGTGCATGGCGGCCGGGAACGTGTCGTTTGAAGACTGTGACATGTTGACGTGATCGTTGGGATGGATTGGCTTCTTCGATCCCATGTCGCCGCCGGCGATCTCGATGGCGCGATTCGAGATCACCTCGTTCACGTTCATGTTGGTCTGGGTACCGCTACCGGTCTGCCATATGCGGAGAGGGAACTGATCGTTCAGTTTGCCTGCAATCACCTCGTCGGCAGCCTGCACGATCAGCTGTGCTTTGTCCGCCGGAAGCTTGCCCAGATCCTGGTTGACCAGAGCACAGGCTTTCTTCAACGTTCCGAAGGCGCGAATCAACTCCGGAGGCATGGTGTCGCGTCCAATGTTGAAGTGCAGCAGGGAACGCTGAGTTTGGGCTCCCCAGTACACGTTCGAGGGGACTTCGATCTTTCCCATGCTGTCGGATTCAACGCGGGTTTTAGTGGCCGGTTCGGTGATGCTGGACATGACGTGCTCCTGAGATGAGCGGCGAGATGAAGGCAACCGGAAATTATAACGCCCACGCAGAACAGGTCGCCCCGCGAGGGCGAGACGCCCTTGCGACAGCCTGCGGGACGCCGGCGTTATTGAGTGCGCCGAGCGCGCGAGATCCGAGATTCCGTACATGCTAGAATCATCGGTTTCCGGGTCGTCCTTGAACCTCCGTTCCCTCGGGTGACTCCACACGCGTGTCATGCCTCAATTCCTCAGCGCTGAAGAAATCGATACCCTGCCGAAAGCGAAGGTAAAGGCGCGTCCGGAGATGCGGACGGATGTGCTTGTCATTGGAGCCGGGCCCACGGGATTGGCGTGCGCGATCGAGGCGCAGAAGATCGGGCTGAAGGTGGTCGTTGTCGATAAGGGATGCCTGGTGAATTCGCTATTTCACTATCCGGCGAACATGACGTTCTTTACCACGCCGGAATTGCTTGAGATCGGCGACATTCCATTTTCCACGGCACAACAGAAGCCGACGCGGGAAGAGGCACTGGAGTACTACCGCAAAGTTGCGGAGCATTATGACGTTGACGTGCGGCAGTACGAATGGGTCAAGACGGTCATGGGCGAGGACGGTAAATTTAGCGTGTGCGCGACGGATCGCGCGGGGCGTCCTCACGACTATGTAACCAAAAAGGTGATCGTCTCGACGGGATACTACGATCTGGCGAACAGGCTCAATATTCCGGGCGAGGATCTTCCGAAAGTGTCCCACTACTACGCGGAACCTCATCCTTACTACGACACCGATGTGCTGGTAATCGGCGGCAAGAATTCGGCTGCGATCGCTTCACTGGATCTGTGGAGACATGGGGCGCGTGTGACTCTGGTACATCGGGAAGCGCAGATCCACAATCATGTGAAGTATTGGATCAAGCCCGATCTGGAGAATCGCATCAAGGCTGGGGAGATCCAGGCGTGCTTCAGTAGCTCGGTGACCGAGATCGGAATCGATCACGTCGCGGTTACCACTCCGCGCGGACCTGTTCGGTTAAAGAACGATTTTGTGCTGGCGCTGATTGGCTATCATCCGGACTACGATTTCTTGCGCAGCATGGGGATTGAGCTTTCGAATGAGCAGTGCCGGCCGGTGTGCGATCCTATATCGCTTGAAAGCAATGTTCCTGGGATTTACGTCGCGGGAGTCATTGTCGCGGGCTCGCGTACGAATGAGATCTTCATCGAGAATGGGCGTTTTCATGGGAAGCAGATCGCTGCTGATCTGAAGCTGAAGCTCCGGCCTTAAACGCAATTCACCACAGAGGACACAGGGATCACTGGGTGCTTACGGTTGAGCCTGTGTTCACTTGGTCTAGCGCCCTCGA
>Ga0136846_1232716_pt1 | contig 32800 bp, 20 predicted proteins | sample HopSoiMetagenom2_FD_96841 | JGI IMG/M metagenome (GOLD analysis project Ga0136846, IMG submission 96841) | Grasslands soil microbial communities from Hopland, California, USA - 2 Assembly 2016 (version 4) | ecosystem: Environmental > Terrestrial > Soil > Grasslands | place: USA: Hopland...
AAGAACGCGTTGCGTGGCCCGGGACGTGACAACTGGAATATGGCGCTGTTCAAGAACATTGCGTTTACGGAACGGCTTCACACGGAATTGCGTTTTGAAGCTTATAACATCTGGAACCACACGCAGTTTCGCGGAGACGTAAATGGTGGAGGCGTTAACAGCGCGATCGGCGGTACTGATGTCGGCAAGATCACCAGTGCCAATGATGCCCGCACCCTCCAACTCGGAGCCAAGGTGATCTTCTAGCCTGTTTGTACGGAACACCCTCGCACGCCCGCCTGGTGGGAGCCAGGCGGGTTTTTTCTTGGTGCTCTGTTCTGCGCGCCGGGACGTCTATGATCTGATCGCTGACCTCTGCAGACATTCAATGAAGCTTCGCGTCTCGATATGCCTGATCGCTCTGCTCTGGCTTGCTCTTGCCCAGGCGCAGACAACGCCATCTGAAGCAAAGGCCCTCGAGCAGCAGGGAAGGCTTGCTGAGGCGACCAAGGCATGGCGCGCAATCACAGCACAGAATTCCCGTGACGCGGCAGCGTTCGCCAGCCTGGGCGTTGTTTTGTCCAAGCAGCAGAAATACGAAGAGGCTGTAATCGCATATCGAAAAGCCCTCACATTAAATCCGAAGCTGACGGGAATCCAGCTCAATCTTGGTTTGGCCCTCTTCAAGCTCGGCAAGTTCCAGGCAACGATCGCACCTTTTCGCGCGGCGCTGGCTGCAGATCCGAAAAACATACAGGCGAGAACGCTGCTGGGCATGAGCTACTACGGAGCGAAGCAGTTTGGGGCGGCCGCCAAGCAGCTGGAAATTGCAGCAAAAGTGGATCCAACGAATCTCGAGTTGCAACAGACGCTGGCCCAGAGCTGTTTGTTCGTGAAGAACTATCCCTGCGCGATCAATACATTTCATCACATCCTTCAGCAGAATCCCGACTCAGCAGCCATTCACATGCTGCTCGGCGGAGCTTTGGATAGCTCCGATCGAACACTGGATGCAATCTCCGAATTCAAGGCGGCAGCGCGAGTCGCTCCGCGAGAACCAAATGTCCATTTCGGACTGGGCTTCTTGTATTGGAAGTCAAACCACTTCGATGAGGCGAAGCAGGAGTTCGAGAGCGAACTCGCCAACGATCCGGTCAATGCGCAGGCGATCGCCTATCTCGGCGACATAGAAATGAAGAGGGCGAATCCGGACGCAGCCATTTCGCTGCTTAAGAAAGCCATTCAGTTAAAACCTGATCTGCGCATGGCGTACATGGATCTGGGCACAATCTACACACGCAAGAAAAACTATGCCGAGGCCATTAATGCACTTCAGCACGCGCGGGACCTCGATCCGGCCGAGCCTGACGCGCATTATCGGCTCGCACGCATTTATCAGACTTTGGGAAAAACCGAAGATTCAAAAAGGGAATTCGCCAGGGTAGAGCAGCACTATCAGAAGAAGGACGAAAGCCTCATCGAAAAACTGCCACCACAACCTCCGCCGCGAGAGAACTAAGCTCGCTTGTCCCATGCCCTTTGTGCCTCCGGTTACCAGAAGCCGCTTCCTCTAATCCGGAATTGGCTTTCGGCAAGTCAGCGGATCCGGTGAAACTATTTTGGGCCAGATTCCTCGGCAATGATCCAACTCCGGTTATCGGATATCCGGAGGCTGCAGGAACACGAGAACTTCGACTCTTAGGTCAACCACGCGTCTAGGTTCTCCTGAATCAAGAGGTCATCTGCTTCTCGAAGATGTGGGTAAGAGCGGCAAACTCGATCGATTTCTTCTAACTGGAAGGGTGAGAGGTTTTCGGTAGGATCGAGGCACCAGCGCCCTTCGAGGAGTCCTTGGCGGCGCAGTACCTCATGGATTCCAGCGATACAGCCGCGGAAATCATTACGGGCGTCGAAGATTGCGGCGTTCATATCGGTAACCTGCTGCGCCGTAGTCAGCAACTTGGCCGATGCAGACGTGAGATTCTGCTTGATGCAGGCAAGCAAACACACAGCACCTTTTGTCCACACCGCCCAATGACCGAGCAGGCCTCCGACGATTCGACCACAGTTGCCGCCGAAATTGAATTCGGCGAGCAGGTCAGAAACAATGTTGTCGTCATTGCCGGTGTAGAGTGCGATTTCACTGCCTCGGCCACTTTCCAGGACGGCGCGAACAACGTCTACGGTTTGGTAGCGGTTGAAAGGCGCGATTTTAATTGCAACTACATTCGGGATCTCCGCGAATTCTCGCCAGAAGTCGTAAGGAAGCAGGCGACCTCCGACGGCGGGCTGAAGGTAGAAGCCGATCACCGGAAGAACTTCGGCGATGGCGCGCGCGTGTTCTAGTAATTCTGCGACCGAGGCACTTCGAAGCGCAGCCAGGCTGAGAAGGCCAGCATCGTAGTCCAGGGATTTCGCGAGTTCAGCTTCAGCGAGGGCTTGCTTGCGCTCACCGCAGATGCCGGCGATCTTTACGACGTCTTTGCCGCGAGCTTCATCGGAGCCGAGTTCCAGCACAGGTCTTAGTAGTGCAATCTTTGGGTCGCGTATCGCGAACTGAGTCGTGTGGACAGCGACAGCAATCCCGCCTGCACCTGCCGCGAGGTAATAGCGCGAGAGAGCGCGTTGGCGACGCTCGTCGAGCTTCCGATTCGAATTCAGCGCGAGGGGATGTGCGGGAATCACGAGCCCTTGTTTCAGCTTTTCGCGAACGTCCATCAGAACTTTCCATCCTGCGCTTCAAAGTGCGTGGGCTTATTGAGCAGTTTGCCACCCGTGGTGATCCAGTGAGCAATCCAGTCCATCATTTGTGCAGGAGTGACAGATGGTTTGCCGAACAGAGCATGGGCCTTCGATGCGTTACTGATTAATGCACGGTCCGATTTCTGTCCAGCGAAGGTGGGCTTCACGCTGAAACGCTTTCCGAACTCCTGGGCAATCCAGCGCACAGAGAGAGTTTCTGGACCGGTGAGGTTCAAGATCAACGGAGGCGACTGACAGTGCGCAAGAGATCGCAAGGAAACGGAATTCGCATCGCGCTGCCATATGACATTCACACATCCGGTGCGAAGGTCAACTGGACGGCGATGGAACACGTTAAGCGCAATATCCACCAGCACGCCATAGCGAAGTTCTACGGCGTAGTTGAGGCGCAGAATAACGACCGGTGTTCGCCAGGTGCTCGAACCATATTCGAACATGCGTTCCCGTCCCAGAGCAGCCTGTGCGTATTCGCCAACGGGAGCAGTGGGTGTTTCTTCATCAGCGCCGGCTGAATCGATTTCCTCAAGACCATAAACGTTGCCGGTTGAGAAGGCGATAATCCGTGAGTATCGATAACGTTGAGCCACCAATCCGGGAAGAAGAGTATTTGCGGCCCAAGTAAGGTGCGCCTCACCTTCAGTGCCGAACTTGCGGCCGGCCATGAAGATGACATTTTCGATATCCGGTAGATCGTTGAGTGCTCCAGGCTCCAGAAGGTCGCGGGAGATGGTCTTTATTCCGTGCTTTTCAAGATCGCTTTTTACGGAAAGGTCGGAGAAGCGTGAGACCGCCGTCACATTCCTGGAACGTTTGGATTGGTCGACGGCGCGACGAACCAACTTCGCCAGAGTCGGTCCCATCTTTCCAGCTACGCCTAGAATGAGAATGTCTCCAGACATCGTAGACACACTCGCGACGTCCTCGGCGGATGGGGCGGAGAGCGCGTCCTCCAGTTCTTCGACAGTATTAATCAACATCGCAAATTTGCGTTGTGCGTTATTGGTGCCGAGCTGAACGTGTTAATGTATACCACATTGCTTTCGTTTAATTTCTAATGGTTTCTTTTCCACTTTCGGAACCCACAAGCAGGGTTTGTTAATGCGAGTGAAAATTTTTTCCGATAAGAAATTGGCTGCGAGAGCAGCCGCGGACCAGGCGGTAAACGTCATCAATGAGGCGATCGCTGTGAAAGGGAAAGCTCGCATCATTGCGGCTACGGGTGCGTCGCAATTCGAGTTTCTCGACGAGTTGACGAAGACCCCGCGCATCGATTGGTCGAAGGTGGAGATGTTCCATCTCGACGAGTACCTGAATCTTTCCGAATCGCATCCGGCAAGTTTCCGGAAATACCTTCGTGAACGGATTATCGAAAAGACCGGAATCAAACGTGTTCACTTACTCGATGGGGAGAGCAACTCGGCAGACGTGATCGCCGAAGTCACGGCTGAAATTAGGAAGGCACCCATCGACGTAGCGTTTGTCGGAATCGGCGAAAACGGCCACCTGGCATTCAACGACCCACCTGCGGACTTCGAAACGAACGAAGCCTACATTGTGGTCGAGCTTGACGAAGCGTGCCGACGGCAGCAATTTGGCGAGGGCTGGTTCAAGAGCCTGGATGAAGTTCCGCATCGGGCGCTATCGATGACAGTGAAGCAGGTGCTTAAGGCGAAAGAGATCATCGCCATGGTGCCCGACGCAAGAAAAGCGGCGGCGGTGTCAACCTGCTTGCACGGAGAAATCACCCCTATGGCCCCGGCGTCGATCCTCAGGACGCATCCGAACACCACAATCTACCTTGATCAAGACTCGGCGTCGCTGCTGAAGCCGGAGATCGTGGAAGAACTCAGCCGGTAGCGATGTTCAGATAGCACGCACCAGGCCTTCATCGGTCGCTCTCGTATTTCGTATGAGTGCCAAAACCAGCAGCATTCCAACAAACGGGATCAGACCGGCCACGACCATAATCGGATCGAACTCGTGAGTGCCGTGATGCAGGTCGGAGAAATGCCCGATCAAGGCGAACGCGATGATTGTTCCCACGCCGGCGCCAGTTCCGCTCATTCCGCTAACGCTGGCGACTGATCCACTCTCGTAGAGATCTGAGGGCAGAACGTTGGCGATCGTGCTGAACGCAGCGTAACAGAACGTTGCAAGCGCAAATAAAGAAGTAATCGTGAAAAGGTTCGTGGTCCAGATGGTTGGGATGAGCATGGTGACACCGATGCCGCCAAAGATGACCACGGCTTTGCGCGCGCGGCCAAGCGACCATCCATGCTTAATGAGCCAGCCTGAGACTGCCCCTCCGAAGAAGTTCCCCAAGTCAGCGGCGATAAAGGGAACCCAAATGGCCAGCAAGCCGCTCCGCAAATCGATTCCTTTAGCCACGAGATAGATCGGAAACCAGTCAGTCACGAAGTACCAAACCGGATCGGTGAAAGCTTTTGCCACGATCACTCCCCAAGTTTGCGGGAGCTTTAGCAGGTTTCGCCACGCGATTCGTTTTAGGTTTGTGGTTTGGAGGTCGCATTTGTCTTCCCGAAGCATCTGACGTTCGCTCTCGGAGATTAGCGGATGTACTTCGGGTGGCTGGTAAATCCTTCTCCAGAGCAGGAGCCACAAGAATCCGAGCAGTCCCGGGACGACAACAGCCGGCCGCCAGCCCCAGCGGAAGTAGATGGGCAGAATGATGAATGGCGCAATCGCGCCGCCGATAGATGATCCGCTGTCGAAGAAAGCAGTGGCGAGTCCGCGCTCCTGCTTGGGAAACCATTCCGATACAGCTTTGGTTGCAGCTGGCCAGTTCGCGGATTCACCTGCTCCGAGAAGGAATCGAAAGAACCCGAAGCTGAGAAGACTGTTCGCGAGGGGCGTGAGAACCGAAATGATCGAATACCACGCGACGGTTAGACTCAGCCCGCGGCGCGTGCCGATTTTATCCATCAATCGGCCAAACGCAGTTTGTCCGAGAGCATAAGCAACACGGAACGCGATGACGATCGCGGCGTAGTCAGTGTTAGTCCAGTGATACTGACCCTTTAAGTAAGGTGCGAGCAGCGAGAGTGTCTGGCGGTCAAGGTAATTGATGATCGTCGACGCAAAGAGAAGGCTGGCGATCCACCATCGCAGGTGCGGAATCGTCTTGCGTGCGGGAGTGGCGGGAGCCGTATACGTCATGAGCGGAACTCGACTTCTCACACTCCCTTACGCCAAGTAGGATCGTTCACATCTTTCACTTGGACGGTGATCGATCCATCAGAATTGAGCGGTTGCTCACAAGCCCATTTAACCGGCCTGAATACTCCAGGACGAAGTTCGATTTCGGCCGAAAGCTGAACCTGTCCGACGAAGCCGTTGGGCAACAGGAACGAGCATTCGCGGTTGCCGCCGCCGGAGGGCTCTCCAGCATCGAGTGAGCCGCGCATCTTCCAGGATTTCTCCGGACTGCTGAGCGTGAGCCAGAGAACGCCAGGCACTCCAGCAACTCCACGGTTCACAACAGAGACAACCAACTCAGAGGTGTTGAAGCGCTTGCGTTGCCATACCCAGCCGGGACGAACGCGGTATCCGAGATTCGTTTGCAGGCGTTCGAAGCCGCGGGGATACTTCTCGTTGTAGGTCTTCAGGTTGTCGGATTCCGTCCACAAAGACCAATAATTCGCACGCAGATCAAGCGTGTGGAGCATGCATCGCTCCATCTGGTTCACGCCTGCCACATCCTGTGTCAATTTGTTTATGTCGTACTGGCGGAAGTAGCCGTCTTCCATGATCGCTGCAAGCCAAGAAGGACGGTTGGCGATTTGGTCGATTTGGATTGGCTCCTCAATCTCAATGCTGTCTGATCGAAGCCACACACCCGCACGCATGGCGGCGTCGATCACGCGTTTGTTGCCGACGTGGCTGATGTCGGGTTGGGTGTTCACGGCGAGAGGAGTCTTCTTCCATGTGTCGAGTTGTTCGGCGGTCATTTCGAGGAAAGTGCGCTCTGCAGTCGCGTAGTCGGAAAATGGATTGGGAAGACTACTGGTGTGTCCTTCTCCCCAAAATCCGTACTGCATGATGTCCATCCATTCGAGCAGAGGATCGCCGTCAAATCGCTCAGCTAGCAGGTGATTGAGTTCGGTGAATGCCTTGCGAAATTCAGGATGGTCATAACGAGGCTCACTGTACTGGATATTTCCGCGGCGCGGGATTCCGCCGATGTTCACCATGGGAATTTTTTGACGCAGAAATTCAGGAAGGGCGATTTCTTTTGGCTGAAATTCAGGATTGGAAAGCTGAATACGGAAAGCTACTCGCAGATTGCGGCGCCGCGCGGCATCGAGGGTGAGTTGCCAGACGGGGTCGAGGTCGAGTTTCCCCGCTTGCTTCTGAACGTTGCGCCAGTCACAGCGGATGTATAGAACATCGACGAAAGGCAGAGTGGCGGTTTGTTCAATCTGGTCCTCAAGGGTTCGTTTTCCGCCACGAACCGCGAGAGATGGGCCGTTTTCTTCCCACGTATAGCCGACCAGACCAATGCCCGGATTGCGCAGCGGCTTTTCAGATGCAGTTGTGAACAGCGCTGTGCGCCAGCCCTCGTCCTGTTCGATCTCAAAAGGACCCTGGTCCAAGCGCTGCCGTACGGGGAAGTCTGGCGGATATCCCTGCTGGCACTCAGTCTGGGCAATGGTGACGGCGGGAGTTGCGACAACAGCAGCCAGGGTCTTAATCGCCGTCCTTCGATCCAAGATTTGTGCCCCCTTTAGGACTGCAGCAACACAGAAGTGCGAAAGATATCGAAAGCAAAAGAAAGAATCAATATAATCCGGAACTTGCGAGAGCTAAAAATGAAAACGATGTCCGTGCTGCTGCTCTTGGTCGCGAGCGCTGCCTTGGCGGCGCAGGTTCAGAAGCCGATCTTTCAAAGTGTTGAAGCCGCAAAAGACGTCAAGCTAACTCTCGATCCGACAGACCCGTTCTGGGATGCCGCACGTCCGGTGTACTTGCAGGTCGGTACCAGAGGTCAATCGGAAATGAATTATCGAACCGAAGTACGTTCGCGTTGGGCCAAAGACGCAATCTACTTCCTGTTTTCGTGCCCGTATAAGCAGCTGTCGGTGAAGCCGAATCCGGATACATCGAAAGAGACATACGAGTTGTGGAATTGGAATGTTGCGGAGGTGTTCCTGGGATCGGATTTCAAGGACATCAAGCGTTACAAGGAGTTCGAAGTTTCACCGCAAAACGAGTGGATTGATCTGGATGTCGATTTGCATAAGCCCCACCATGAAGAGGGGTGGGTGTGGAACTCGAACTTCCAGCACCTGGCACGGGTAGATCGTAAACGACATATCTGGTATGCAGCGATGAAGATTCCTTTCGCAGCATTGGACACACCTTCGCCACAAGCAGGAACAAGATTCCGCATAAATCTGTTTCGCACGGAAGGTTCGCGAGATCACAGCGTCGAGGTGTTGTGGCAACCGACGATGAGCGAGACATTTCATGAACCAGATAAGTTTGGCCTTCTGAAACTCGTTGCGAAGTAGCCTTCGGTTAATGAATATAAGCGCCACCTGGGAGAAGGAACTCTATCGGCCATAGCTCGCGCTTTTGTTCTACCATTTCGGACCACTTGAATACTTGACCATCTGAATTTGGCGCAAGTGTCAATTCGGGCAATATTTCGACTGCTGAGCTGGCCACGGTGTAGCTTCTGCCGGTTCCCGTTACCGCGATCGCGTTGGAGAGCTTCAGATACTCATGAGCAAATCGCGTTGCGATCTCAATGTCTTCGATCATCTGCAGAAAGTACGGGCGACCTGTCAGGAGCGAGTTGTAGACATAGTCAGCGAGTACCCCTGAGAGCGGACTGTGGTATGCCTCGTCGAAACTCATGTCCGCTAGTTTCGGATCGTCGGGCGACACAGCCTTGTACGGCATTCGAGTTTCGCCCAATCCGCGCGAGTCGATGGAGATAATGTCGTAACCGGCTGCGAGTTGCTTGCTTATCGCGGGCCAGTCGTCCTGCGACACTTTTCCCTCCTCGCCGATCCAAAGCAGTACTGGACGCTGCTTTTCCGCAGACTTGTGAATCCATAGCAACGGCATAACAAGATAGCGGCTGTGATGCAGTACGTAACGATCAATGGTCACGTCCTGAAGCTTTGTCGTGCCCGCTGTCTCCCAACGGATCTCGTTTCGCTCTGGCGCAAGGTCCGTGTACTTCGATATCGGCATAGTGCGGATGCCGACATAATTGGACTCGTAATAGCTCTTCAGGCTCTGATGCGGCTCGGACTTGTGCTGCTCGTAGTAGTCATGGATTTCGCTCATTAAAGACCGTGCGTCGGGATAGTCGAGCATCACCTGGCCGGTGCGGGTGGCCTGCAGGGTCTTCTCGTCCATTTCCTTAATGGGTGCGAGTTCGTGGCGTGCAGGCATCGCGTTGAAATGGTCGATGAATTCGAATGCTTCCTCCTGGTTCTCGAGCGAGTATTGGTGCTCGTGATAACCATCGTGCATCGCGATACGGTCGGGGTGACCAAACTTTGAGTAAAGGTCTGCCACTTCGCGGAACGTCTTGTGTGTTCCTTCAATCGGAAAGAAATCGAGAACAGCAGCGGCGACGAATACCGGACGGGGATACATCATCAGGAGCAGACCGGGATGATCGACCCCGTTTGAGATCATGCCGTAGAGGTCCTGTTCGGGATCGCTATCAGGGTCCTTGAAGATACGGTTGTACACACGCATGGGCAGGGACGTGACATAGCAAGACGGCGCCGCGACCTTGATGCGCTTGTCCATGGCGGCAATGTAGGCTGTTTGCGTTCCGCCGCCACTAGTACCCGTGATGCTGATGCGATCTGAATCGACGTCGGAGCGAGTGAGCAAATAATCGACAGCGCGAACACCATCCCATATCTCCCAGCGGGCAAGGTTAGTGCCCGCAAGATAGGCGAGATTTCCAATGACGGCATGCTCGGCACAGATTAGGTTGTAGCGGCTTGCGCCAGATTTTGCGTCCCAGAACTGGCTGCGTTCGCCCTGTCCAACGGGATCCCAGGCGATGACGACGTATCCGCGGCGAACCAATCGCTGACACAAAGCTTGGTAGAAGATCTTTCCCTTAGGCGAATGGCCCGCCGGAACCAGAATCGCGGGATGTTTTCTCGGGCCATCGTGGGGGACATAGACCAGCGCAGGAACGTAGATTCGTGGAAGACTCTCGTAAATCAGCTTCTCAACGTGGAAGCCATCCATCGCGACTTGGCCGGTCACGCGAGCGTTCAGCGGACTTTTCTCGGTTGGCAGCCCGCCGATCATCATTAGAAGATGCCGGTGAATCTGTTCCTGAACTCGCAGGAGGTCCTGCTCGGAAGCGATCGCTTCCCATTTCCTACGACGAAGTTCGTCCTGATTCCACGCCATCTCCGTTTGGTACTTCAAGTAGGGCGTGATCGTCGGAGCTTCGGAGGGAGTTGCGGGCAAGACGCGGAAGGCTTCGCTAGGCGGAGTCTGTCCGGCAGCAATTGCCGACGCAACAAGTAATGCCAGCGCGAAAATCGTCCACTTCATTTTGCCTACCGTATCGAACGCTCGTTGTGTTGGCTCAAGAAATTTTCACGATGATCGGCATCGCGGAATGCTTCGGTCCCACCGCGGCGCGTAACAGAGAGAGCGCCGGCCAGGTTGCCGTTTTCTAAACAAGTCTTAAGGTCTTCGCCACGCACAAACGGGTGGAGAAATCCCGCGTCAAAGCTGTCTCCCGCTCCAACGGAATCCAGGCTATGCGTTTCAATCGCAGGCGAAGAGAGGCGCTCAGCCCCGCGGCAGGCGATTGCACCGCACGAACCGAGTTTCACCACAACGAGCGGTACGAGTTTGGTTAACTTGTCTAGACCTTCGCTCAAGCTGAAGGACTGAGTGATCTTTTGTGCTTCGCGTTGGTTCGGAAGAAACACGTCTACAAGCGGCAAGATTTGCTGGACTCCACTTTGCCACTCATCAGCAGGATCGTCGTTGGTATCCAGCGATATCGTCAAGCCCGCTGCTTTTAATCGCTTGAGCAAATCTGCGATGAAGGGCTGAAGGGCTGTCTGGAGAAAGTAGGACGATAAATGGAAATGCCGGGCTGAGCTAAGAAATTCAAAATCCAGGTGATGCTGCGCAAGCTTGGCAATCGTTCCGGGGTAGGTCAAGATGTTGCGCCACTTCTCTCGCGGAAGAATCACGGTTAGTCCGGTTTTCTCATCAGGCAATTTGACGACGGTAGAAGTATCAACGCCGATCTGCTGAAGACGGCTAAGCGCAATCTTCCCCAAATCGTCATCTCCGACACACGATGTGAATCCCACCTTGGACCCGAGAGCAGCCAAATTGTGAGCAACGATCGCGGATGAACTGCCTAATGTGAGTGACATGTCGTTGGCGAGCAGTTCGCGCTCGGGCGGCAAGGATTCGGGAAATCCGTAGAGGATCAGATCCAGATTGAGTTCACCGGCGATGGTGACGTCGAAACGCGGCATGCTGCCTCAGTGTTGAATAGGACCAGAAAATAAAGGAAATAAATAAAAAGAACAAATTAAGATATGCCCTGCCCGGAAGCCAGCCCAATCGGACCGTCTTCGGGAACAACGAACTGCTGTGAGGAAAGGGAAAGACATGCGTGCCCGTTACGTATTGTTTAGGTTTGCCATTCTCTTAGCGTTCACAACAACCTGTGTTCGTGTTTACGCGGCAGATACCTTCGCCGTAAGTACGCAGCTGAACGTCGAAGCAAAGATGCGCGACGGTACGGTCTTACGGGCCGACATCTACCGGCCCCAGGCGGAGGGTCCGTTCCCTGTGCTGCTGCAGAGAACGCCGTACGACAAACGTAACGAGCGCGGTTTCGGTGTAAAAGCCGCCTCTCGCGGCTACGTTGTCGTTGTTCAGGATGTGCGTGGCCGCTATTCGTCTGAGGGCCACTGGTATCCGTTCAAAAACGAGTCGAATGACGGATACGACACGGTAGAGTGGGTCGCTTCTCTACCTCATGGCAATGGAAAAGTAGGAATGTTCGGTGGTTCGTATGTTGGCGCAACCCAGATGCTGACAGCGATCTCGCATCCGCCTCACCTGTCGGCGATCTGTCCGGTGGTGACTGCCAGCAACTACCATGATGGATGGACCTACCAGAGTGGCGCTTTCGAGCAGTGGTTCAACGAGTCGTGGACATCTGGTCTTGCACAAGACACGCTAGACCGCTGGATCCGTCAGAACACAAATCCGATGGATGGGATATGGAACACACCTCTCGCCGATTATCCACTCGTGAACTCGCCGACCATGACGGAGACGGCAAGTCTGCATCGCACGCTGACACCCTATTTCAATGACTGGCTGGCTCATCCCGACTACGATGATTATTGGAAGAGTTGGTCAATCGAGGAACACTTTGCGGACATCAACGTTCCGATTCTGACGATTGCTGCGTGGTATGACATTTTCCTTGGCGGATCTCTACGAAACTACATAGGCGTGAAGGCGCACGGGGGCAGTGATGCGGCCCGAAAAGGACAGCGTCTGCTGGTGACGATCGGCGGACACGCGGGCAGTGGCCGAAAGATCGGCGATGTTGATTTTGGGCCAGCTGCCGTTTTTGACGAAGATGAGGTGATACTCGCTTGGTACGACTACGTGCTCAAAGGCATAAACAACGAATTCGCCTCGTCGAAGCCGGTGAAGCTCTTCGCCATGGGCGCCAATGAATGGCGTCAAGAAGATGATTGGCCTCTGCCGAATGCGAAACAGACGAAGTACTACTTGCATTCTGGTGGAAAGGCTAGTTCCTTGAAAGGGGACGGCGGTCTCAGCACGGTAGCGGCGAAATCCGAGCCGGTTGATCGTTATATCTACAATCCGGAAAATCCGGCGCCAACCACTGGTGGTCCCCTCTGTTGCGAAGCAACGCGGCTGCGGCCCGGTCCGCGAGATCAACGCCCGGTTGAGGCTCGGGACGACGTGCTCATCTATCAGACGCCGGTTCTTACGCAGGATGTGGAAGTGACAGGGCCAATCACGCTGGAATTGTTTGCGAGCTCGTCGGCTGCGGATACCGATTTCACCGGCAAGCTCGTGGATGTGTCGCCGGACGGCTTCGCTCAAAATCTCACTGAGGGAATCATTCGTGCCAAGTATCGGGATTCGCAGGAGAAGGCTACGCTCATAACTCCAGATGAGATCTACAAATTCAAGATTGATCTTTGGGCCACCAGCAACGTCTTCAAGAAGGGTCATCGACTACGGCTGGAAATCAGCAGCAGTAACTTTCCACGGTTCGATCGAAACATGAACACTGGCGAGGACACAGCGACTGCCCGCAAGGGAATGCCGGCAACTAACCGTGTGTACCACGACGCCGAGCATCCCTCGGCACTGATTTTGCCCCTCGTATCTGGACCGTAGGTCAGCTAACCAAATTCGAAACCTGCGAGCGCGTACGTCTGTTGCTCATTCTGACGCAGGTCATGGCCGCGAACCATGCGCGTGAGATGCCGCTTTCGAGCGAAGTCGAATTCGCGTGCGAGCCTGACAGCCATGGTATTGGCAGGGAGCAGATCCCAATAGCAGCTTCGACCGGCATTAGAGGCGAGCACGGAAGTGATCACGCGGCGCGCGGCTTCTCCTGATTCTGCGATGGACGGACCGAGATATTCAGAGACCCTGCCTGTCCTTGTCATCGCATAAGAATTGTTGAGCACAACCGGCGGGTTCGACTTCGCGAGTGACTGCAGCAGGGTGGAGCGGTTCGCTCCGAAGGCAAATTGATCGTAGGAGAATGCGGCTGCTGGGAGACTCATCGGCGGAACTGCAACCCCGGCGACAGCAACCTTTTCACATTCCCAGCGCTCGACCATCTGTTCGCTGCGGAAGCCGAGTTTTTCATAGAGCGGCTTTCCCTGATCAGTCGCGTCGAGTTTAACGCTCTCTATACCGAGGATGTCAGCGAGGCGCAGGACTTCGTTCAGCAGACGTCTCGCGAAACCGCGTCCGCGATATGTCTTTCGCGTGAGCACCATTCCAATCCAGGCCAAACGACGTCCGTAAGCAAGGATTGTTGCTGTCGCCACGACTTCGCCCGCGACGTCAATGGCAAGGCAGCCCTCAGAAGATAAATCGAAAAGCTGCCGCCAGTCGTTTTCGGTTTGGTTCCAACCTGCTTCAGTAGAAAGCTCGAGAGCGGCTGCCGTGTCACTAGCAGTTAGTTTGCGAAGCAGTGGCTCGCGATCCCTAACCATGCCAATTTTCCCGGAACCAACGTGCAAAGTGGGGCAAAGCTACGTCAGCGGCAGGAATTTGCGCGTGCCACTTCTTCTCCCACTCGAAGGATGCGTACCCGTCATACCTGATGTTCCGCAAGGCCAGCCGCATTTCCTCGAGCGGAAATGTTCCTTCGCCGTTGAGGACAGGAACCCATCGTTCACCGCACTTTCTGAGATCTTTGACATGAACATGAAGAATTGCGTGTTGCATTCCAGCAGCGCCCTGCTGTGGCGTTTCACCCGACTGAACCCAGCAGTTCGCGGCATCCCACACAATCCCAATGCGGCGCGATTTCGAAGCGCTCAAAATCGCTTCGGTTTCCGCCCCGCTGGCGAAATCACCGTGCGTCTCGAGCCAAACCGCGACGCCGCTAGGCTCGATCTTGCGATTTAGCTCATCGATCGATTCAGCGATCCATGCCCGGGTTGATTCGCGATCGGCGCCTGGCTGTATCTGATCACCAAAAACGCGGATCGCTGGCGATCCAAGTTCGGCCGCAAGATCGGCCATACGCTCGCCCTCCGCGATCCACTTTTTGCGTTCAGGTGCATCAGGAGAATGAAACCGGCAACTGGTGTCAACGCAACAGATCTTCAGCTGGTTCTCAGATAACAACTGCCTGGTCTGAGCCAAGCCTTTGCCGGTAAAGGCACTCAATTTGTAGAGAGAATCCTCACCTTCCACAAATCGCAGCTCGATACCAGCGTATCCGCAGCTCGACGCAATCTTCACGATCTGGAGCATCGTCCAATCAGGACACGCTAGAGTGGAGAAGGCCATTTTCATGGCTAAGTCATGCGGTCGAGCATTGCCGTGGTAACTTGGTTTCTCACACCGCGACCGGCGAAGAAACTCTCGATGTCGTCCATTACCACGTTAGCGATCTGCTCGCGTACCTTGCGGTTGCTCGCAGCAATGTGAGGCGTGACGATTGCTCCGGGGAGGCGCCTGATGGAGTGGTTAACCGGAAGCGGTTCGAGGGGATCAGTGACGTCGATCGCACATCTGAGTCTTCCGCTTTTCACTTCTCTTGTAAGCGCATCAAGATCGATAAGTCCGCCGCGAGCGATGTTGACGATCAACGCATGATTGGGAAGTTTGGCCAGGCTCTTGCGATTGAGTAGTCCGCGCGTCTCATCGGTTAGCGCGGCGGTAAGCACCAGAAGCTCGGCTCGCGAAAGAAGTTCGTCGAGTTCAACAAAGCGGACAGGATAGTCTTTGGCCAAATGGCGTGGGGCGTAAGGATCGTAGACGATCCACGTTGGCTGGAACCCGCGCATCAGATCGACGAGTGCGCGTCCGATGCGCCCGAAACCGATCATCGCAACTTCACGGCCGGCGAGTCCCTCAACATTTCCATGCAGGTGCATCTGCTTGTAAATGCGGTTCGAGCGCTTACGCATTTTGTCGCGATAGTAGTCGATATTTCGTGCGCCGTAGAGCAGAAGTGCTGCGCCCATTTCTGCCGTAGCGCGCGCCATCGGATCGGCTGCGTTCGTAATCGTGATTCGTTCGAACAGTGGTCGAGCAAAGCGCGATTTCACTTCTCCACCGCAATGAGAGATCAAGCGCAGCTTCGGGCCTAATTGGGAGAGATCCTGGGAAAATTTTGGACTGTCCCAAGTCGTAATCAGGACTTCGGCCGACGCCAGCTTCTTCCGCAGTTTCGTAATGTCGTTAGATCCCTCGAGTTGCCAATCGCAAACTTCGGAAAGACGTTTTGCCTGCGACGTAGGAAAGAAGGACTTAAACAATTCCCGGCCGGCGCACACGAGGGTAGCAGGGCGCGACATCGCGGGAAGTCTACTATCTATCCATTGCGATTGTCTCTTTTTTGCTGTTGTTTACTTCTCTTTTCTTTCGGAACGCGTTATAACCAACAACTCGACAGGTGCGGAGAATGAGCAGCGTCAATTTCCTGGATTACACAGTGATCGGCTTGTACGCCCTGTTGATGATCTTGGTTGGGCTGTACGTCATTCGTTTCAACCGAGGTGCAGCCGAATATTTCCGTGGTGGAAGTCGAGTGCCGTGGCTTGTTGCCGGCCTGAGTTGCTTCATGTCGGGTTTCAGTGCCTGGACGTTTACCGGTGCAGCCGGCGTGGCTTACAGAGCGGGTATCGCAGCGACGGGTCTTTATATCGGGAATGCTGCCAGCTTTCTGCTCGGATACTTTTTCTTCGCGGAGCGCTGGCGACGGAGTCGCATCACCACCGTGATGGAGTACCTCTTTGGCCGATTCAACATCGCAACCCACCAGACATTTTCTTGGTCCACCATTCTGTTTCAGATGTTTACCAGCGCAAGCACGCTTTATGGTTTTGCTCTATTCGTGTCGTCGGCGTGCGGTGCCCCTGTAGTGTGGGTCATTGTAGGAGCTGGTGCGATCATCATCTTTTATTGCGTGCTCGGCGGCTTGTGGGCCGTGGTGGTAACGGACTTCCTGCAAGCGTCAATCCTAATGCCGTTCTGCCTGGTTCTGGTCGTGACAGCGCTGATGCGCGTCGGCGGAATCTCGGGATTGATTCATGCTCTTCCACCGCAAATGAAAACCATACATTTGTCCGGCGAGTTCGGATGGATCTACATCATCTCGTGGACCATGATGGTTTCGTTCGGCTACAACACGAGCGCAATGGCGCAGCGCTACTTCAGCGTAGAAAACGAGGCATCAGCCCGCAAAGTCGCTTTGCTATGCAGCGTACTATTCATGGTGGGCGCGTTTCTGTGGTTCATTCCTCCGATGGCAATGCGCGTGGTATACCCTGACCTGCATAGATTGTGGCCAGCTCTCGCGAATCCCAGCGAAGGTTCGTATGCGGTTGCCAGTCTTACATTGCTCCCGCACGGACTGATTGGCGTGATGTTGGCAGCCATGTTCAGTGCGACGATGGCTACCCTTTCGGCTCAGTTCAACTTAAAAGCCGCAATCCTAACCAAGGACCTCTACCAGGAACTCTTTCGAAAGCACGCCAGCGATCGAGAATTGCTCATTGTTGGATGGCTAATGACGTTCTTCGTCGGCGCGAGTACAACGGTGATCGCGGCTGTGATCGCGAAAAATGGATTCAGCGTCTTCGAAGTGATGCTTACATTTAACACTCTGATGTCGCTCGCATATGGGCCTCCAGCATTGCTGGGACTCGCGGTGCGGAGGACGCCGCCATGGTCAGGTCTGGCCTCTTTCGCCGTCGGACTGATTCTTGGATTGCTGGGTGCCTTCGTGTATCACTGGTCGTTAATTCAACAGGTCTTCTACATCTTGCCATCGTCGATCGGTGTTTTCTTTCTCACCATGTTGTTTGATCGCGGCGATACTCCGGGACGGGCGCGCCTTTTCAAGTATCTCAACACGCCAGTCGATGTCGCCACAGAGCTGAAAGACGTACCCGATTTCACCGTTCCTGTGTTCCGCTTTCTCAGTCGTACGATCTCCTTTATCGGGCTGCTCAGCCTGTTACTGATGTTTGGTGCGCCAGCTCAGCAACGCTCGACCGTTTTGCTGTTCGCGGTGCTCACTTTGCTAGTGGGCGTGTCCCTGCACTTCATTCACGGCGGCACCTTGAGGCGCAGCCCGATGCTAAGCGCTCGGGCAGTGGGTAGTACACCTCAGGATTAACTCTCCATGATTCGTGTCGGACTGATCGGTTGTGGCGAACACTCAGAAATCGGCCATGCCGTTCCTCTGGCACGGTACAAGGCGGAGCACCCGGAGCATCTGGAACTCACGGCCGCATGCGACTTGCGAAAGGAGCGGGCCGAATATTTCTGTAAGACATACGGTTTTCGACGCTCTTACGCCGATGTCTCAACGATGCTCAGCAGCGAGCAATTGAATTTATGCATCGCCGTGGTCCCTGTGGACAAAATTTCTGCCCTGGGCATTGAACTGCTGCAACGCGGTACCGCTTGCGTCGTCGAGAAACCGCTTGGAGCAACTTTCGTCGAAGCGACTGCGCTCCGCGATAGGGCACGGTTGACGCGCACGGCCAACATGGTTTCCGTCAATCGACGCTTCATGCCTTGGCTCAATAACGCGATCCAGTGGGCACGATCAATCGGCGAGGTGCGTTATGTTCGCGCAGTGATGTCACGCGATGCCCGCACCGAACCCGAATTCTTTTGGGAAACCGCAGTTCACTCCGTCGATGCCTTGCGCCACATCGCAGGAAACATAAAGCAGGCGAGTTTCCGTCGAATGCCGCACGCTACTGGCGTGAACTGGTATGGAATGGACATCGAATTTGATGAAAATGGCGTATTCGGTCGTGTGGATGTGCTTCCTACGTCGGGCGTTCTCGAAGAAACTTACGAAATCTGCGGCGAAGGCTTCCGAGCGATAGTCACTTGTCCATTTGGCCCAGAGCGTACCTTGCGGTGCTATCAACAAGGCCGACTTGTACTCCGCGAAACGGACAAAAACATCCCCGAAGATGTGGTATTCGGCTTCTACGACGAGGCTAGATCCGCAATCCGAAACCTGCTTGAGAAGGACTTGCTGAGTCCGACGATTGAAGACGTGTATCCTTCCGTCGAAATGTGTTTCTCGGCTAAACAGAACCACTTGTTGAGTGAATTTGCCGCACAGCATTCCTGAACTGCTACAAGATCGTTCCTGTTGTGATGGCCTGGCAATTACCTCCTCACCGGGGTCATAATTCGGCAGTCGCGGACTGTAAAGTTAAGCCGGCGCGAAATAGGCGCCAATGCCGCGAAGGTTTGCCAGAAGCGGACTTGTGGCCGGTGCTGAAGCACTAGAGCAACCCCTTCCCACACTATCTTTTTGTCATCGTTTTTCTTTCTATTTATTATTATTTATTTTGATTTGGGTTCACGATTTGTGCTATGAAAGTCATCCAGCTTAGAAATCCGGAATCGGAGAAGTCTATGAGAGTGGCAGCCTGGTTCGTTCGATTGCTCACTTTACTATTAGTTTTCGCAGGGGCAAATCAATTCCTCATGGCGCAAGGAACTGACCTGGGTACGATAACGGGGGTCGTCACCGACGACACTGGTGCGGTCCTTCCCAATGCCAAAGTCGTGATTCTTGATTTGGCGACGAATGCCAGGCGTGAAACAAAGACGAACAGCCAGGGAGTTTATCAGGTATTCGGACTGCCCTTGGGTCGCTACGACGTGACGATCTCTAACGCCGGTATGACTTCCAGGAGGGTGAAGGGAGTTCAGGTCAACGGTAGCGACGTGGTAACCGCCAGTGCGCAATTGAAAGTCGCTTCTGCAACAGAAATAGTAGAGGTCTCGTCGGAAGCGCCGCTGATCAATACCGACGACCAGACGATCAGTAGCACCATCCCGAGCCGCGCCGTCATTGATCTTCCTCGCGACAGTCGTAACGTGTATTCGTTCCTGTATCTAAATCCGAACATCACGCAAGGCTCAGCAGACGGAGAGTTCAAGTTCCTTGGTGGACAGAGTTACGGCGCTAGTTTCTCTCTTGATGGGCAGCGATCGAACGGTGGCATTTTCGGCGAGCCCACGAGTAGCCAGCCTTCGCTCGAAGCTGTTGGCAACATCAATGTTCTCTCGAACGACTTCAGCGCGGAATATGCCGGTATCGCGAACATTCGGGTCACCACGAAGCGTGGCGGAACGGGCTATCACGGGTCCATCTTCTATGACAACAAGAACTCGGCACTCGCCGCCTGGACATTGCAGGACAAGATCGGCGCGCAGAACTTCGCGCCGACTGCCTTCCAAAGTAAATATCCGAACCCTTATTTCAATCTGAATGACGTCGCTGGATCGATTGGAGGTCCAATTCCGAAGTTAGGCAAGACTTTCTTTTTCGCAGCGTATGAAAAAAACTGGAGCGTCTCGCCTGTTAACGTTACCTCCAACACACTTCCTCATCCGAGCCTCTGGGCTGGTGATTTCTCGCAAGTGAGTGACGCAAACAAGCCCGCAGTTCCTTCCGGTGTGACACTCACTCCGGCGGAAATCGCAAACGACACCGTCGGAGGACTGGGGCAAAAGTTCATTACTATTCCATCGCGCCTCTTGTCCCCAAACGTACACTCGCTGATCTCCAACTACTTTCCGAAGATCGGATTATCGGCCCCGATCGATTCCAGAGGCAGAGTTCCCGGGTACCAGACACTTCTCTCCGGACAGTCAATTCAGGACTTAGGCACACTGCGCGTTGACCGCGACTTCTCCGACAAAGATCACGTTTACGTCGTCTACAACGCTTCCGCTCAGACGACTTCTGGAGCGCTCGTCCAGTCGCCCTATACGGGTCTCGGCCTGAGGCAAACAGACCGCCGCAACGATACCGTTAACGTTTCTTACGCACGCTTACTGGGTGCGCACTCGGTCAACGAAGCTCGCGGCGGATTCAACTTCCAGAAGCTATTCACTCACAGCAATGGCACTTTGCAGAGCTTCCTCTCCACGATCGGGTTCTCGCAAAATGACATTGACGCGTATGGTGCAGTAGTCGGCAAGAGCGAACTCTCAACCTATGGACATCCGGCAATTAACTTTAGCGGAGCTTTTGCAACATTCGCTAATGGCGGTCGCAATACGGATCGACCACTCGACCAGAACCTGGTCACCTTTGGTGACACATTCACCTGGGTCCTTGGCAAGCACAGTCTGAAGGCAGGCGCCGACTTCGTCCGTAATGCCGCCGTCGACGGTTTCGCAGTCAACCGCGGCAACCCTCGTGGTTCCATGACTTACACCGGGTCCGGTACCAGCCCTTTCGCCAACTTCCTGATGGGGCGCCCTCCATCTAGCGTTGCGTACATCAATGCGCCGCGTCCTCCGATGGACGTCTACAACTGGGAGACCGGCTACTTCGCACAGGATAGCTGGAAACTCTCTACGAAGCTGACGTTGAATCTTGGTTTGCGCTACGAGTTGATCACGCCATTCATCGAGAATCATGACCTCCTCGCCAACTTCGATCCCAACTTCGTAAATCCACAAACTGGAGCAAAAGGTCGCTTCGTTGTGCCTTCGGAGCAGACCTTGCCGTTCTTGGATACTCGAATCAGCAAAATTGGTGTTGTGACCGCCGCTCAATCGGGTCTCGACATCGGGCGCGGCTTGGTGGAGACGGACACGAACAACTTTGCGCCGCGTGTCGGTGCTGCTTACGCATTGAACAATAAGACGGTGATTCGGGGTGGATACGGAATTATGTACCCAACTTCGGCCGCGCAGGGAATTCGCGATCCAATCGCAACCAACCCCTTCAACCAAGGTCTTACAAAAAGAGCGACTGGGGCTCCAATTCAGGCGTGGCCAACCCCGCTCACAGGGGGGACTGTTACGACCGGTTTCGGAGGACTTCCCGCCATTAACGCGGTGCCGTTCAAGCTCCAGCAGCCTCGCATCCAGCAGTACAACGTAACCTTCGAGCGTGAGGTATTCCCCGACAGCTCGATTCGCTTCTCCTATCTGGGCAGCAGCTTGAGCGGGCTGATCGCTGGCGTGGATTTGAACGCGCTTCCTCCGAGCAACAACCCGTTTGGCACCACTGCGGATGATGGCAGTGGGATGGGCGATGGTGTGACACCGTGTGATCCAGTGGATGCCGGCGATTGCGCTTTTTCGGCGGCGGATCTTGCGCGACAGCCTTTCCCGGGTCTAGGAGATTTCCTCCTCAGCTACGGAAACTTTGGTCACGGTCGTTCCAACTCATTCCAGACGCAGTTCGAGCACCGCAGCTCGCACGGACTATTGTTGAACGTTTCCTATACTTACATCGATCAAAAGTCGACTGGCTTAGATACGGGTAACTCGAGTCTGGGTGGTATCGCGTACAATCCGTTCCAGCCGAATAATGATTACGGGCAAGAAGCATTCGTCCCACACAACCGTTTTATCGCCTATGGCGTGTACGACCTTCCAGTAGGCCGGGGGCGCAAGTTCGGCTCCGGCTTCAACGGTGTCACCGATGCCATCATTGGCGGATGGCAGACCAGCTTCAACATGTTCGCTAAATCCGGAACTGGCTTCACCCCCTTCTGGATCTGCGACAACTGCGGACCGTTAACTCCGGGCAACACCGGTATTACTTCGGTTGATGCTAATGGCGACTTCAATGCAGAGCCGTCGTTCCGCGCCTTTGTGACCGGCAATCCCTACAAGCCCAACGGTGACCAGATCTTTGATCCGAGTGCGTTCGCACTGCCGTCGTTTGGCGGCGATATTTTTGACAATCCGCAGGTCGCGAAGCGCAACATGCTTACCGGTCCGGGAACTTGGGGCGTGAATCTTGGAGTTCACAAGAACTTCCGCATTACGGAGCGGTTCGCAGCGAACTTCGGAGCGGATGTCGACAACCTCTTCAATCACCGTCTGTTCTCGCCAAACAGCGATTACGGTGGGGGTGGCGGACCATTCGCGCTACTGGGCGACTTCACTGTGAAAGTGGATCCCGCAACGTTGCGTCCGGTCCTGAACGACGTAACACCGAATCCAGATTTCGGTCGCCTGATCAATACATTTACGCAGGAAGGTGTGGACAGTCGCCGCACGATCCGCTTGCGGCTCCGGATTACCTTCTAGTTCGCCTCAGTGCGGCAGACTTGGTCGTCAGCCAATCAACCCATTGGCCGACGACCGTTGTCCGGTTAGCTTGAGAAGAATACTCAAGTCGTTCTCGCAGGTTCAAAGGCCGATGAAAAGAGCACTTCTTCTTCTCCTTCTCGTTTCATTCACAGCAGTAAATGGATTGGCAGAACGTCCTGGCGATTTCCGAATTATTGGGCCAGGCGGCGGCGGCGCCATGTTCAATCCCACGATTAGTCCGCATGACGTCAATACCGTCCTAATTTCATGCGACATGACGGGCTCTTACATTACTCACGATGGCGGGAAATCCTGGCGAATGTTCAATCTCCGCGGCGTGGTCAATTTCTTTGCATTCGATCCGAAAGATCCGAACACGATGTACGCGCACGCTACGGCACTCTGGCGCAGCACCGATGGCGGCAAAAACTGGAGTCTTGTCTATCCTCGGCCTGACGCCGTAAAGGGCGTAAAAATGAGTTCCGATCATTCCGACGAAACAATCGTGGCTGAGCGTGATCCACTCGGCTCTATGTCGGCCATGGCTGTTGATCCTTCCGATTCGAACGTGCTTTATGCCACTGCCGGCCCAGACAAAGAGAAGGCATCGCTGTTCATTTCGCGCGATCGCGGTGATTCATGGCAGAAGCAAGCTGACCTGTCCGCCCGTCCGAAACACATCTGGGTAGATCCTCATTCACCTATCGATAAACGCACTCTATATATAGGTTCCGGGAACGGAACATTTACTGGTTATGGGAGTGCGCTGTTCGTCGCAGCCTCGTCGGGCGTGAGCGCGGTAACACTGCCGGCGAAAGCCAGCGACATATCGTTAGGTCTCTCTTCGGGCGAGAAGCCAACCGTGTACATCACTTCCGACCAGGGTGTCTATGTTTCAACCGATGGTGGTGCTCACTGGAATTTGTCGGCACTTCCGGGAAAAGGAGAAGTGCGTGCAATCGCAACAAGTTTGCATCATCCCGAAACGGCTTACGTGTCCTACGACAAGCTAACCCTCGACGGCAAAACGTGGATTGGCGTTGCGAAGACGACTAACTCCGGCAAGAGCTGGGATCTGGTGTGGAAAGAGGCGGATCACGGCGCGCCCAACGTTCACGACGCTTGGATCACCGAACGCTTTGGTCCGGGCTGGGGAGAGAATCCTCTCAACATGACCGTTGCCGAACAGGATCCAAATCTTGCCTATGGAACGGATCTTGGCCGGACAATGCGCACAAATGACGGGGGTAAGACCTGGGTCGCTCAGTACTCGCACAAGGTCGACAATTCCGGATGGACAACTCTCGGACTTGACGTCACCACCAGCTACGGAATTCACTTCGACCCGTTCGACTCGAAGCGTCAGTTCATCACGTACACGGATATTGGACTTTTTCGCAGCGAAGACGGTGGAGCGTCATGGACCAGCTCCACTTCGGGAGTCCCGGACCGCTGGCTAAACACCACCTACTGGATCGTGTTCGATCCCAATTTGAAAGGCCGGATGTGGAGCGTGAACAGCGGCACGCATGATCTTCCGCGTCCGAAGATGTGGCGCCATAACTCCGTGCTCAACTACAAAGGGGGTGTCTGCCGCAGTGACGACGGAGGAAAGAACTGGCACGCGTCGAGCGATGGCATGCCGCCAACGGCGCCAACGCACATCCTTCTTGATCCAACGAGCCAAGTTGGGAATCGCGTGCTTTATGTAGCAGCCTTCGGCCGCGGCGTGTACAAAAGCACCGATGACGGCAAAACGTGGACGCTGAAGAACCAAGGCATCACTCAGAACGAACCGTTCGCATGGCGACTCGCGCGTGCCTCGGATGGGATTCTCTACCTCGTCATCGCGCGCCGCTCAGAAGACGGCAGCATCGGCAATGCCGGAGACGGTGCTCTGTATCGGTCCAGCGACCAGGCCGAGCATTGGGAACAAGTCGGGCTTCCAGAAGGAACAAACGGTCCCAATGGACTTGCTGTCGATCCCAATGACCCGAAGCGACTCTATCTTGCCGCTTGGGCTCGCAATTCGGGTATGCACGGAGATGGCGGCGGTATCTTCCTATCGCAAGATACGGGAAAAACCTGGAGGCAGGTGCTCGACAAAGACCGCCATGTTTATGACGTGGTGATCGATCCCAAGAACCCGAATACCCTATATGCCGCCGGTTTCGAATCGTCTGCATGGCGTTCGACCGACGCTGGCGAACATTGGAAGCGAATTCCTGGCTACAACTTCAAGTGGGGACAGCGAGTGGTTCCTGATCCGGCCGATCCGAACAAGGTGTATATCACTACGTTCGGTGGCAGCGTGTGGCACGGTTCTGTCGACGGTGAACCGCGCCCTGTGGACATTACCACGCCGGTTCTTGAACCGGGCCAATGATTGCGTCTTAGCGGTTGAATGCGAACTCTCAAGCAAATCGCGGTCGTGCTCACCATAGTCTCGGTCGGAGTGTTGCATGCTCAAGTACATGTATGGCAGGGAACGCTCACGTTACCGACCTATGAAGAAGGACTTCCGGATCCCAATCCTCCATTCGACCAGTTCACCACGAACCGCTTCAACTATCCCTACCCGCTTCGCAACAACCTAAAAAGCCGGCGCGTGGATCATGCATGGCGGGCGGTCTTTTTGGAGAACGAATACCTGAAGTGCTCCGTTCTGCCCGACATTGGTGGTCACCTCTATACCTGTTGGGACAAGATCTCCGGCAAGCCGATGTTCTATGCAAATCCGTCGATCAAGAAAGCGGCGATTGCATATCGGGGTGCATGGGCCGCGTTCGGCATTGAGTTTAACTTTCCGGTCTCGCATAACTGGGTGACGATGTCGCCCGTCAACTTCGCATTCGCGCAACACGCGGATGGCAGTGTGTCCGCGACTGTTGGAAACATAGATCGCGTGTACGGAATGGAATGGACGGTCGAACTGATCTTGCGACCAAAATCCACCGTCCTCGAGCAGCGCGTGACGCTCGCGAACCGAAGTGATGTGCGCCATCGCTTCTACTGGTGGACGAATGCCGGAGTCCAGGCTTGGGATGACTCTCGCATCGAGTATCCCATGCGATTCGCGGCCACGCATGGTTTCACCGAAGTTCACACTTGGCCTGTCGACGATGACGGCGTCGATTACAGCATTCTCGGAAATCACAAGAAGGGTCCGGTTTCGATGTTCGCTCATGGAAGTCGCGAAAACTTCATGGGTATCTGGAACCCCCACACGAATACAGGTACGGTCCACTTCGCCTCCTACGACGAATTGCCTGCGAAGAAGATCTGGTCTTGGGGCGTTGATGCAGACGGCCTCGACTGGCGGAAAGCTCTCTCCGATAACAACAGCGCATATCTCGAAGTTCAGGCTGGACTGTTTCGCAACCAGGAGACATATGCATTCCTCGAGCCGCGTCAGGTCATTCGATTCTCGGAATACTGGATGCCGGTACGCGATATCGGCGGCATCTCTCGCGCGAACCTTGCGGGTGTGGCGAGTCTGAAGCGAGAAGGCAGCACCCTGGTCGCAGGTTTCAATGCCAACCAGCCGATTGTGCAGGCCTCGGCGGCGATTCTCCACGGCAAAGAACGGGCGATCCACGAGCAAATAACCCTAACGCCGGAGCACACCTGGCTACGGAAGATTCCCAACGCCGACTCGCAAGCGAAATACACGATCGAGATCAAGGATTCTCACGGAACAACACTGCTTCGTCAGACCGAAGGCGAATACGACTGGACACCAGCCTCCGAAGTGAAGGTTGGACCGCAACCGTCCTACCAATTTCCTAGTTCTGAAAAACGTAGTTACGACGATTGGGTAGAGTTTGGCAAGAATGAAGAGCTGAATGGGCGTTTGCTGAATGCGCTCGACACGTATGAACAGGCGTTGACAAAGTTCCCGAACGGTTTCGTTGCGCAAAAATCAGCGGGTCGCTTGGCGACGGCGCTCCTTCGCTTTGAGGAAGCGAAAGAACTGCTGGAGCCGATCCAGTCTCGCGACACCACGGATGCAGAAACCGCCTACTATTTAGGTCTCGCTTACGAGGGCCTCGGTGATGATGGTCACGCGCGCACAGCCTTCGAAGCCGCTGAGAGACTGCCTTCCTTCCAGTCGGCTGCCCATCTGCATCTTGGTGAACTGCTGGCTAGAGCCGGGAATCTGCACGGTGCACTCAAAGACCTCAGCGACGCCCAGCATGCTGCACCCGACGATGAACGAGTCTTGGAAGAGTTGACCGCGGTTAAGGCCGCCTCAGGCGACCCTGACATCGGCTCGTTGCGCGAGAGAGCGACGAGCCGTTTTCCGCTGAGCCAGTTCCTTGCCAAGGAAAATGGCAAAGCCGATCTCGTTCAACTTGCTAACGATCCGTATCGAGTTCTGAATGTCGCTGCCGAATACATGCGGCTCGGCCTCTATGGGAAAGCTCTGACAGTACTGACACGCAATTACCCGAAACAAGTTCCGGATCAGACGGAGCCCGGATCGCTTGCTCCCCAGAATCACCCCATGGTGGCTTACTTCCGAGGCTACTGCCGAGAGAAACTCGGTGATTCGCCATCGGCTGATTACGAAGCTGCATCGCGACTCTCGACTGCGTATGTGTTCCCGAATACAGCGGATGAATTTATGGTGCTTCGTGCAGCCTTGAAATCCAATCCATCAGACGGCACCGCTCACTATCTGCTTGGCACTTTTTATTTCTCGCGCGGCTTGGCGGATCCCGCTTTGAGCGAATGGGCCGAGTCGCGTAAGTTCAGCCCAAACTTGCCGGTTCTCAGCGCCAGCACCGGACTCGCTTACCTGCACATTAAGAACGATCCCGAGCGCGCCTTGCAAGCTTTTCAAGAAGGGATGCGAAGCGATCCGGACAACATTGCCAACTATTTCGGCACTGATCAAGCTTTGAGTCTCTTGCGTCGCACCGCTCGCGAACGCGCAGAGGCACTCAGCAAATACCCTCATCTGGACTCTGCACCGCCGCCTTTAGTCTTCGAGTTGATCCTGAATCTCGCGGAAGCCGGAGAGTTCGACCAGGCAAACAGCCTCTTTCGCCATCGTTTCTTCCCCCGAGAAGAAGGCGGCACCAACGTACGCCAAGTTTGGATCGAAGTTCAGTTGCAGCATGTCCTCGCGTTGGTGAATGAACACAAGTGCAATGACGCGCTCTCGCTTGCCAAAACGCTGGGTTCTCCAGTGGCGGATCTGACGTTTACGCGAGACGGATTGGAGCCGTTTCTTGGGTCTGCGCGCACGAACTTTCTGTTGGCTCAGGCCTACTCAGGCTGCGGACAATCCGATCTGGCACGGCAGAAACTAAAAGCGGCCACCCTCACCACCGCATCGGACCAGGTTGGCTGGGCATATCTGGCATCGCAGAAGCTTCCTGAATTCGATCGGAATCAATGGCGGGAGCGGTTGCAAACCGCCTTCGCGCAGGCCACCAGCCGTAGCGAGACGAGCCAATATCCAAGCTGGTGGATGTATAGCGCGGGTCTCCTCGCGCGCGAACTCGGCAACGACGACGAAGCGAACCTTCGGTTCCATCGCGCCCTGCTGTTGCCGGATCGCCTGTTGGCCTACCATTTCACGCGGCTCGCCCAATCACAATTAGGAAATGAGCATTCTGAGGCGGGCAGCCAGTGAAACGGCGCGAGTTCATCGGAGCGATGCTCGCGTCGGCGGTCGCCAGTCGCCTTCAACTTCAGGCGCAGGAGGTTAGTCGTCATCCGCGATTGCTGATTTCCGAATCCGATCCTTTTTCAGGTTTGCACATTTTAAAGGCGCGATATGCATCCGGACGCAGGCCCTCTCGAGACATGGAAGGCTGGGCGCTTTCATGGTTGTTAACTGGGCAAAAGGATTTTGCGGAGCGCGCTCTCGCCGAGATGCGCAACAAACATGTTGCGGCAAATGGGAAGCCTTCTCGCTTGTGGGCCGATTACGCGCGCTGGTCACTGGCATTCGATTGGCTGTTCAACTACCCGGGCTTTGATCGAACTCTCAAGGACCAGGTCGCCGCCGAACTGCGTGATGGCGCCGCCGCGATGCTCTCAACCGCGGACTTTAAAGATCCGACTCAGTACTCCTATCACAACTACTCCGTCCGCTATTTGGCTTTGGCAGCATTCGCCACTGCCGCAGTCGAGGGATATCCCGATTGCGATCAACTTTGCCGCACTTGGCGCGAGAAAGTGCAAGCATGTTTGGACAATGTGCTCGATATCTCGCAGTTTGCGACTCCTGACGGCAGCTACCACGAGTCCATGGACTACATGCGGATCACTTGGGCATCGCTCGTGCTGGTTGCAGAGTTGCAGCGCACCACTACGGGCATCGATCCTGCGCGCCATTTCTCGGTATTCCGGAACATTGGCAATACTTACCTGTACAAATTAATGCCTGATGGCACGCCTTCCCGCGAAGGTGATAACGAATATCCAGTGCTTGATGCTCGGGACACCGCGCTGCTCGGCTACGCGGTGCATCGCTTCAAAGATCCTTACAGCGCATGGCTGCTTCGCGAGAGCGGATTTTTCAGCAAGCAATGGGTTCTACCGGTACTGCAATTTCTGTGGGACGATCCCGAGGTTACGCCGCGCAATCCTGCACTGGCCACCGAGAAGGAGCTTCCACGCCAATGTTATTTCGGCGGAGTCGGGCACCTTGTGATGCGAGATGGCTGGAAGCCCGATTCCACCTGGATCGAATTTGATTGCGGACCATATCTGGCCAAGCACCAGCACCTTGATCAAAATCAGTTCACGATTTACCGCACAGGTTATCTGGCCATTGACAGTGGAGCTGATTACACCGACACAGAGAGTCCGCATTATCTGAACTATTATCGGCGCACGATTGCGCACAATTCCATCCTTGTCTACCACCCGGCTGAAGAGTTCTTCTGGTCGGATAATGTTCTTCCGGCCGCGAACGACGGTGGCCAGCGAATGAACTCGTCGCGCTACTGGAACACCATCCGGAGTCGCGATGACTTTGAACGGACGCGCGATCGATGGGATCTCGGTTCAATGCGTGTCCTCGACTACGTTCCAGGGCAGTACCACTATGCGCTTGGCGATGCAACGAACGCCTATGCCCGCGGTAAAGTGCGGACCTTCACCCGCGAACTGCTTTACGTTCCAAGTTCGAATGTGCTGTTCGTCTTCGATCGCGTGATCAGCGGAGATCCTTCATTCCGTAAGGTCTGGCTGTTGCATGCCGTGAATCCACCTGTTGTCGATCAAGACTCGACCGCAAATTCCGGCACGAGGAATTTCCCGCAAGCAAAGACATTTCGGTTTGTGGACGGAGGAGGAGAACTCCTCGTGCACTCGTTGTTGCCTGCTGAGCGAGTTGTGACTCGTCGCGGTGGTATCGGAAATGAGTTTTATACGCCAGGCGATGACAGTGGGGGAGCATGGGGCTCGGGACAAAACTGGCCACTCGAAGAAGCAAGCGGTTCTCCTTTACCAGACGATCCGAAACTGCGCCGTATGTGGAAGCTGTTCTGGGGTGAGGATTTCAATCGCATTCTTCCATCGAATCGCAAGAACGTTATGGCCGGTTCCTGGCGAATCGAAGTTTCTCCCGCTAAAGCCTCGCACGAAGATTTCTTTCTACATGTTTTGGAAATCGGTGATGCGGCGCAAACCGGCAAGGCGCGAGTCGAATTGCTCGATGGTGTTTCGGTGAAAGGCGCAGCATTCGAACGCGGTCCAATTGTGCTGTTCAACAGCACAGATTCCGCACTGGAAACGGCTGAAGTTTCTTTGCCGGAGATGGTATCCGACTCACTGCTTCTTACCGGCTTAAGGGCCCACGCAACTTACGAGCTCAATCTGAGCGGGTTGAACGTTTCATCCTCACCCACGGCTGTGCTGCCCGGCGTATCAGCCGGCATTCTTCGCGTTCGCGCAAACTTGAATGGGGTCATAAGGATCGAGAAACGTGAACTTGCCGGGTTGCGCCTACGGCTCAATCGAATCTGAGGTCTTCGTCAGCCTAGGGTCCGATAAAAGAAAGTAAAAAACAGCAAACTGTAGATCCACACAACCCATAGCTTTACGGTTATAAGCTACAGAAGAGACAGTCTCATCAAAAACCTTGATTTGTTTGGGCCGATGCGCGCCGAACATGTTATTTTTGCGTACTTTCTTTTTCTTTCGTTTTCGCTATACTTAACGTCGATGCCGGGGGCCTTCATGTCGGATTTTCAGTCGCAACTTAACGCGTGGCTAGCTAAGCTCGCGGAAGCTCAGCCTCGGGCACGCCACCTGCTCAGCGTGTCCCCCGAGATCCAACAAAAGGAAGGATATTTCCACACGTTGCGCGAGATATGTCAGCAACCCATAAGTTGGCCCGCAACGGCAGAGCTGGTCGTCAGAAACCAGTCACGGATTAAAGCATGTTTGGATGGAATCCTGAACATCGTGCTTACCGGTTCTGGCAGCTCCGAATATGCGGGCGAGTGTGTTCGGCTCGACTTGCAAGACCGGCTTCAGATCACAACCACCGTTGTAGGTGGCGGTACCCTTGTTGCTCATGGAGCTCGAGCGGTTCCCCCAATTCGCCCGGCACTGATGGTTTCCATCGCTCGTTCAGGAGACAGTCCAGAAAGCTTCGCTGCGCTATCGTTGTTTCTTCAATCTGACCCTGCGATGCGGCATCTCGTGCTGACCTGCAACGAAAATGGGAAGCTCGCCGCGGCTGCATCACCACAGATTACTGTTCTCACTTTAAACGACAGCACCAACGATCGCAGTCTGGTCATGACGAGCAGCTTCACCAATCTTGTTCTGGCTGCGCGCGGACTCGCCTATGCCAACGATTCAGCAGGCTACATTGAGTTATCGCGCAAGCTCAGCGATATCGCTACTCATGTGTTATTCACGTATTTTGAGAAGATCGCCTGCATTGCCGAAACCCCTTTCCGTCGTACGGTCTTTCTTGCGGACAGCAATCGTCTCGGTGCTGCACGCGAAGGCGCGCTGAAAATGTTGGAAGCCTCAGCTGGACGAGTGCCGACCATGAGTGAAACTTATCTCGGCTTCCGTCATGGTCCCATGAGTTTCGCGCACAGTGATGCTCTGATTGTGTGCTTCCTCTCGTCGGATAAGTCGTTGCGTGCATTCGAGTCAGACCTGTTGCACGAGATGCGGCACAAGGAACTAGGCATGGCGAAAATCGTAGTTGGGGAGAACATTCCGAAAGATATCCTCGTCGAAGGCGATCTCGCTATCGAATGTCCTGGTCTGGCTTATGTCGGCGATCAAAGCGCGTCAATGATAGACGTGTTGGTAGCTCAGTTGCTCGCGTTCTTCCGTAGTCAACGCGAAGGACTCAATCCGGATGCTCCGTCCGATGGCGTCATCAATCGCGTTGTGCAGAGCTTCCAAATGCATTTCCGTGGTGTAAATCAGTAGTTGCAAGCTTCGTTGTCACAATCGCGGAGAGGATTTGCGAATGAATCGTCGTCAATGGTTGTTTCACGCTGGCTTAGCAAGCGTCGGAATGGCTGCGTCATCGATCGGCCAGGCTTCCGAACCGCGAGAGCATGTCAGCGCGTCCGCCAAGAACCTCCCGCTTAAAGACTACAAGCCAAAAAGCATGCTGCAGATTCACGAAACGCAAGTGGCCCGCGCACGTTTTCCAGTCATCGATATCCATACACACCTATCGGAATCAGCGAAGTACGACAAGGGCATTGCAATGGTGAGTGAGCGCGAGTTCCTGGCCACGTCAGAAGAACTGCTCCAGGTGATGGACGCCAAGAACGTTCGCACGCTCGTAAACCTTACTGGCGGCTATGGAAAGGGACTCAGTGACGCGATCGCCCGCTACGACAAGCCCCATCCCGGCCGATTCATCTCGTTTTGCGAGCCAATTTATGAGAAGTTTACTGACCCTAAGTATCCGCAGCTTCAAGCTGACACAATTCAGCAGTCGCATCAGGCGGGTGCGCGTGGTCTCAAGATCCTGAAGACGCTCGGGCTCTACTTGCGCGAGAACATCACGTCCGGAAAGCTCGTGAAAATTGACGATCGCCGCTTCGATCCGATGTGGGACGCCTGCGGAGAACTTAAGATGCCAGTTGCGATCCACATCTCAGATCCGGTTGCGTTCTTCACGCCAACCGATCAATACAACGAACGATACGAGGAGTTGCACGCCCACCCGGATTGGTCATTTTATGGCGGGGATTTTCCATCGAACGCGGAACTGCTT
>Ga0136846_1236371_pt1 | contig 32760 bp, 10 predicted proteins | sample HopSoiMetagenom2_FD_96841 | JGI IMG/M metagenome (GOLD analysis project Ga0136846, IMG submission 96841) | Grasslands soil microbial communities from Hopland, California, USA - 2 Assembly 2016 (version 4) | ecosystem: Environmental > Terrestrial > Soil > Grasslands | place: USA: Hopland...
AAACAATTCGAAAACCAATTAACGGAGAGGAAGCTGAATTCGCTGATTAAAGAATAAAGATGGGAAGGGTATAAAAAGAAAAAGCCCCGAGGGACACCACGGGAACTTATTCAATAATAAAACCAAAGTTCTTTTTATGCTGTGACTTCATGTGACTACCGCCTATTTCACTTCAATACCTCAACTTTAAGTAACTCCGATACATTGAAGATACGATCATGAAGCACCCAATTCCAAATTTTCAGCGATCTTTTTTATAAATAATTTTTCCACTTTTTACAATGGATGCAAGGAATGAAAGTGGTGCCAGGAGCGCGTTTGAGACTTCGTCCTGTGAATATATCAGCACATCCGTTGACATACTTAATTCCCTTGCAAAACTTTGAATTTGCTTTGCAAATAACTGCTTATGATAACTGTCCTTAACAATTATCAGCAGATCAATATCACTGTACACAGTATGTTTTCCTTCAGCAACAGAACCAAATAATACTATGGATTCAGGCTCTGTTACATTTTGTGCATAAGCAACAATTTTTTCAATGGTCTCATTCATTCTTTTATTTAGCTGTTCAATTGAACAAGCATATACAAATCGGAAATCTTGTCAGCAGAAAGAGATTTGAAATCTACCCCGGTACTCAGCTTAATCTTCATACGTATCTCCCCTAATGCATTTGGTGATGTACCCGTCAGGTCTTTCATCAAATGATGGGCAAAATTGAATGATCCATCCCGGGACATTGGAAGACTGTTCAGATACGCCGTATTCGTAATTTTTATGTTGGTAGTAAAATCACCAGCCTCTGTGCTTTCAGCAAACAGATCTACCTGCTTTAGTTTAAGCGTATTCAATTTGCCACGTATGAAGAAAGGAAAATGCTCCGGCCTCAATTGGATTACCAGTTCCTGATCAGCGCCACCATCCGGGTTCAGGAATTTATACCACTCAGTCGCAAATTCATGTTTCAGACTAAACAATCTGGCCGTTGCCCCAGGCAATAAGGATTGCAAACTGGCTGTAGCAAAATTTGCCAGTTGACCACCTCCGCTCCTCGAAGTATAACTGATATGCAACACCACATCGGAGATGGAATTGAAATCAAAATAGTTATTCTCCTTCGGCATGCTGATCTGCCATTCACTGATGGCGCCTGAACCTTCAAATGGCAGGTATCGTTCATCATTAAAGTTTAATTCAAACAAGCCGCTGTCATTTTGGGCATTGCTGGTAGCAATGGATGAAATGGCACCGAACTGAACTTTAAACCGTGTATCATCTTCCCCTTTGTATGGATAATCATTTGCGTTAGCTGGTGGAGTAGCCTCCATCCGGATCCTGTTATTGACCAGTGACAGGGTACAGTTAATACTCGTGAAAGGCCCTGCAATACAGGGAATGGAAACAGATACGTTCTTTATACGACGCATGTAATGACCTGGATAATCCATATCAAACAGCCATTCCGGCAACCCAATAGTGCAATTCCCTGTTTCTTTCAATGTGATCAGACTTAAAGGTGAAAGCTGGGCCAGTGAAACATGTTTGGTGATCTCAAACTCCCGTTTATTCTTTTCCATATATGCCTCTTCCAGTTTCCGCAGATCCGTCATCAGTTTATCTCCTGCCAGTAATCCTTTCTTCAAACTGTCCCAGTATCCAAACTGAATAATATTAGAAGTGGGTATGCCCAATTCAAATTGATAACATTTCTCTGCCCTCTTTGCCATATCAAAGGCAAGCTGGTAAGCCTGAAAATAAACGGTAGAAACCTGTGTGATCATCCAGTTGAAGAGTTGAATGTTTGTATACTTGTTCCTCATATAATCATTCATCGTCTTGGCATTCTCTATCTGCAATTCCTGGTTGTCGAAGTCCTTCTCGGCTATAGCCTGCCGTATTTCAGCTGAATTGAGCTGGAACTGAACCTGATCTTTTTCAATGGTAGCAATGCTGGCCTGGAAATCCCATTCATCCTTTCTCCGCTGGTATCCACCCATTGTATTAATAATGGATGCAATCTGGGAAAGCATGGCGCCCAATTGACTTAATGCAGTCATTTGTGTTGTTGCACACGAAGCAATATTGCTTCCTCCGATTGACATTGAAACGTTTGGTGAACCACCAAATCCGGCGATACCAATGCTGAAACTGGGGATCAGATGGAAGAAGCTAGCGAGCAGATTGCCAACCGCCGAAACCCCGGTGATAGCGGCCGATCCTCCAGAAAGCAATACAGCAGCCGTTTCCAGCGTACTTATAAATTCCCGGCCTTCATAATAGTTCTTTTTGGTATCGGCTATCTCCATTGCCTTGTTCAGGCTCCCAATAGTTTCTACAACCTCATCGATCTGTTTCTTTTTGATTTCTTTTACAGCTTCCAGCATCTGAATCTCCTGCTGTGACCGGAGAAGTGATAAGCCTTCGGCGTCTCTCCTTTCTAACACACCAAGCATTTTATCGCCCAATGCCTTTACTTCATTACAGAATTCAATAGCCTTTTGTACAACAATTCTGAACCGGACATGTGGTGTACTCGCGCTGATATCATCCAGCACACTGCTCAGGTCAATACCTGCAGCAGCAGCTTTTACCAGCAGGGCGGGATCAATCGGCGGCTCAAATAATGGAAGCTGGCGAACAATACCTTCAATATTCATGCAATTCCGAATCTTGAACAGCCGGTCCTCCACCGTATCCCAGTATTTAAAAAGGTAATCATTATTGGGAATACCGAAGTAAAAGGTCTCCAGCTTTGGCATTGGTTCACTGCCATCAGTAGACGGCACTACTTCTATCGGCAATAAAGTATCTTCAATGATCACATCTACCCGCGCATTTCCAAAACTATCAAGTTTGGTTTCGAGTTCATTAAATGTCAGGTCTTCATGTTCCACATTAGGAACTTTTTCCGGCCTTCTTCCCAGAATTTCATAAGCCAGCATGTATAACAACGATGCCTCATTGATTGACTCAATGGTATCTCTTCTGAATAATTGGTCACCCCATGCAATAAGGTTATCAATATATTTCATTACAACATTACGCTGGTAGGCAACTGGTCGGGTTCGGGCAATCAAATGTGGTTTAAATGGATTATTTCGCCACGCCTTCAACTGCTCCTGGTACTCGGGAAGATTTATATTGGATAATATATTTTGAATCCGTTGCTTCCGGTAATCATCTGAATTGTATTCAAAGAAGGGTTTTGTAACCCAATAACGCTGCGGTGTTGGCAGATCTTCAATATCCGTTGGATTGAATATGTAATGGAACCAGCTCATCGCTTCTTCAAACCGCTGGTTCTGACTCAGCCGGCACGCTATCATCAATGGCGCATGGAAGAACAACTCCCAGTTATAAATGGAATATGCACCACCATTGGAGAAATCAACAATATCTTTTACCACAGTAGCATCCGCAATCGCAACTGAGCTGGGAACATAATTGCTGAAGTTAAAATTACTGGCAGGTGGAAATGTTTCAGGTTTCAGCTGGATCTTCCGGTTCAGCAACCCTTCAATGCCCTTACGGTTTAACTCACGAATAAACACAGTACTGTAAGGATGAGTAAAAGGCAAAAACCTGTACTTTCTTATATTATTCAATACACGGCCATAGTTATCCAGCCTGGCCTCCCATTCAGGTTTAATGAAGAAGGCTCGTTTATTATCCTGGTAAAACATGGGATGATCAACCAGTGTATTTAACTGAATATCCTGTTGCGTAGCTACCAGCTCGAACGGTGAAATAGCACCGCTAACCAGTGTAGCAGTGGAATTATTTTCCAATACTCGAAGCTGGCTGGTATTGATCGAATGATTCAGATTATTGGTGAGCTGATTATTATTATAATGCATGCCATTGGGCAAACGCAAACGTGGGCCGTATTCTATCGTCTGCAATTCGTTGATCCTGCTGCCATCAATACCAAAACTTGTGTGAACATAATAGTAAGAATCATAAGGTAGCCAGGTATCCATGTGGATCCCAAACAAGTCAATGTGAAAATGACCACCGAGACCTTTCAGTTTAACTTCTTTTACTTTACCATCAAAGACAAATGAAGATGAATGCCACGGCAAATATGTTTCATTAAACCGGTTGGCCGTTACAAAAGTCTTTTTATCCTGGAACGGATCATAGAACTGCGTATCGTTAAATTCTTTTGTTGTTGAAAGATAGATATCGAGATAAAGCTCATTGAATTTGGCATTGTAATAGGGTTTCAGGTTGTATGCATACTCGGGTCTTTCCCATGGATGGATCAATTTCTGTTTTGCCACTTTGCGGGAAAGCCATCCACCCTGCTTTTGTACAGTCCAGGCGAGCTGCACTTCAAGCATTTTGGGTGGCGCAGGTGAGTCAGTTGGACCGTTAGTGGGCTTAGCCGGCGGTACTTTATGTGCTTTCAGCGGTTTATCAGTAAAGATCAGCCAGAATAAGTGCAATTTTCTGTTATATACCACAGGCACTACATGGTCACCAGAAATGTCCACATCAATTTTTTCCCAGGCACTCCACACAGAGTAATTCATATCGTACTTCCGGTAATAATATATTGAAGGGACAGATTTGGTCCTGGCTACCACATGCACAATATTCCGCTCATATCCCAGTTCTTCAGGAGTAAGATCCTCCATTTCATGATAAAGCCCACATACATCAAGGTTGGCCACCTCATCCAGTTTATATAGATAATTCAGGAAGGCTGTCTCTACATTATCATTTGTAACTTCGGACTGCATGATTTCATCTTCCAGTTCTTTAAAAAAGGGAGATTTATCGTCCCGGAGTTCTGGCTCCAGCCAATTCTCCGGATAGAAAAATACTTTACGGTTAGCTTCCCAGATGCGATAATTTTTCATCCATTTCCATTGGGACCATGCATTGAGAGAAGTAACATCTTCCTTTTCATCCTGGCTCACTTTAACAAATCTGTTTTCCAGGTTCAGAAAACATCTTTGTACAAAGAATTGAACGGAGCTGATCGCCTGCTTTATTCTCGACGTAAGCTGGCAGGCACTCATTTCTACATCAATCAGAAAATACTTAAATAGTGCATTTGAATCAACCCAATAAAGCGGATTAGGTATTGTATTGGTATTAAATACAATAGTTGGAGTCTGATTGCGAAGTGAATCTTCAATCAAATATTCAACAAGGGCAAATCGTTTCTTTTCCCTGATGGTATCATGTAGGGAAACAACTTTTTGCAGCCAGTCTTCCGGTTCATATTTTGATTTTACAGCCTGCCGTATTTGCTGGGCATTATCCTTATCCGTAGTGAGGTTATCGTTCACGTCAGCCCAGATAAACATTGTTGCAGCATCAGACCCGGTCAGTTTTATTTGTGCAAAACATTTTTCAAGACGTATATAGGTCTCTGCACTTGTATAGTCCAGTTGGCCTGCCTGGTGCTTCAAATGCAGGCTTGAATCCAGCGATCCCAAATTATCTCTGTTCCATTGTGTAAGCTTCACAATCTCATCCAGGATTGTTGCCTTTGTTGTTGCGGTGTTCTTTGCCAGCTCCAATATGCTGCGCAGTGATGCATTTTCCGGTTCAGGATAACGAGATTTAAAGCTGAGGAATTTATACAGATTCGTCCACCCCGTGTAATCATTCGGTGTCATAACAGCTTCAACAGGAAATGCAGAAAAATCAGGTATTGTTAAAGCCGCCTGGTTAGTGATAAGATAATCCAGGTCCCTGGTCTCAATGCTCATCTGCTGTACCAGCAGACCAAGCTTATGCAATAATGAAAAGGCCTTAAAATGCAGAGGATAATTGGCACGATTGATTTCCCTGTAACTGCCGTCAGGATTCTTATCCAGCAGGGTCAGATCCTGCAAAACATTTCTTAATATAACTGGACCTGGCTGTATTGAGATCTTGCCAAGTAATATATTGGCCTGTTCGTTATTTATACTAAAGGCTATTGCTACCTGTGATGTTATCTGATTGGCATTTTGATCCAGCAAGGCCTGCAGGTTTAACTGAAATTGTTTAATCTGGATAATGAGATTTTTCCTGCTGGCTACTGTAATGGGATCTGTGAACTGTAAAATATAATTGGATTCGTTGACAGAGAAATTGGCTTTCTTCAGCGCTTCGGTTATACTCGCAAGGATCGTTTTCAATGGAGCTATTGCCGTAATTATTTGGGGATCTGTCATAGGCACCAGACTATCGGCATTGAAGGAAAGAAGCGTAGCTAAATCTGGTTTGCTTAAACTCAGCTTATCGAGATTGTCTTTATTATCCGCCAGTGTTTGCCTTAATACGTCCAGTAACTGGCTGATGGATTCTTCCCGCAAGCCGACCGGTGAATCAGGTGTGAAATTCAGAATATAGTCCAGGGTCTTCAGTGAAAGGCCAGAGGCCCTTATCAATTCAAAGTTTTTCGTACAGGTAACTGTCGCCTCTGGAGAACTGAAAGGATCTGCTGTATTGGTGACGGTCAAAAACAGGATCAGGTCTTTTATTCCGATCCGGAAGCTTTTAGCCAGATAGGCATACCGAAGCAGGGTTGACAAAGACGCAACAGACAGTAAGCTATTCGTTTTTGACAGTACCAGCTCAAGATCATCCTGACTAATTGCCAATGCGGATAATACTACTGGCACTGGTGTATATCCGGCATTCAAACCCAGTGGTAATGTCTCATTCACCAATATCGAGGTGGCAATATCAATCTTTACGGGATCTGTTTCAGTGATCTTAAAATGATCATCCAGTGGTTTGCTGATTGAAATATTACGGAACAATTTATCAAACAATGGCTGTATCAGCACGGACTGGTTGTTTGGGTTGATCCGGTATTCTGTATTGATATTCCCGTAAAAAGAAAGTAATATTTCAAAAGGAATTCCCAGCTGCTCCTGTAATTGTTTAAACTGTTTTAGATTGATCAGTGCGGTATCATTGATTGCGTTTGCACCAATTTTGGCATTACGCAACAGGAGATCCAATTCCCACATTTTCCACCCCGTTTTTCTCCACAGGCGGATAAACCGATGCAGGCGGTCAAACTTTTGTACAGTTAATCGCACAATCAACTGCTGGCCGGTATCACAGCTACCAACCGACCGCTGAACCTCAATGCGGTTCGGTGGCAATGCACTATCAATATATTTTACCATCAGTAGCTCCAGCAATTCATAATATGTGAGTTTGCTGCGTTTCAAAAAATCTGCTACCGGCATCGTTGTTTTAGTGGTATCTGTGTTCCAGTATTTGTCCTGATCCGGATTATTGTCTTTTTGTTGCGTAATTAATTTCTTTTCGTAAGAAGAAATACCAAAATATTCAGAAGCGATCATGGTATCAGCAGGGATCCTGGCCGCCGGGTTGGAGATATCCTGGAAAGTTTCCATCAATTGATAACGTGGCGCGCGTAAATAAGCCAGGTAAGTACGTGCCTCTTCCTGCCATAAATTGAAGGAAGAATTCATTGGGTAGTCTGCAGTCGCCAGCTTTTCATAAGCTTTTGGAACAATGTATTGTGGTGTTGCCCGTAATTCTTTTGCAGATAGCGTAGTCTGGTGCTCAAACCCATTGGCAACAGGATCAAATGTATTCTCCAAAATCTCGCAAACAAGATCTATATAGGGCAATGGTGTATTGGTATTCTCACAATTCAATTTAATATTGCCGAGGTCAGGACGGCGGTCCATCAATACCTGTTTCACTGTCAGGGTCTTTCCGCTTTTAATAACCAGTGAATCATGTTCCTTCAAAAACCGTAGCATATCTGTGAAGTAGGCTGCTGGCCCATAAAGTGATTTACAGTGTTCGCACTCACAATAATCAAGTGATCCAAACAATGACTCCAGATCAGGAATATCGCCTAGGGCTTTTTTAATTTCTTCCTTTGTATAGGTTTGGGGAATGATAGCCTGCGGCGTACCGTTATTGACGGCAGGACTAAAATCCAGGAGCCTGTTAAGTATTTGCGTGTATTGAAACTTTGCATTATCATACACCTTGGCAGCATACTTTTCCGTGGCACCTCTTTTGGTAAGCATTTGCACAACCCGGTCTCTGCCTGCATTATATATCTGTGCTGAACTATGCAAACCTTCTTCGGCCAGACCCTTACCTGTAGCAGAATCCTTAGTCAGCCTGTGAATACGTTGCACTATTTTTACTTCTTCCTTTACTTTTGGCTGTAGCTGGATATTTTTTTCCGCCAGATATTTATCGATGTTTTGTTCCCTGAACTTCAAATCTGGCTGTGAATCAATAAAACTTTCAACCTCGTTTAATTTTGTCAGTGGTTGATCATTACTGCGCTTTAGACTGGCAATAAGGGAAACGGCTGGGAATAGATTTTCAGCACGTGCCTTTAATACATTGGCATAAGTGGCTACTTTTTCATCTGTTGTGTTACCGGGAATATTATCGGGCGTCTTATTTCCATTTTCTTTGATCAGGTTTATCAATGTCGCCTCATCCAGTTTTGCAATATCACTGGCCTGTTTGAATTGTAATCCTGTCCCTGTTTTTTGCTTCAGGAAGCTAGCCGTAGGAATATGATTTTTGGAAATATTACCTATTTCCACTGCAGTAGCAAAATCTTTAACTGCATCAGCGCCGATTACATTCGCTTTCTTGTCCAACTCGCTCCAGAAATCTTCATTTACACCCCTGGTTTCAACAAATGTGGTGGCTACAGTATTAAAATGCTGACCATCGATTTTGGATATATCCAGCAGTGATTTTAAATTTCCATTGCCAATCAGAATGGGTTTTTGTAAAGTGAAACTGGTTCGTACTTTCTTTAGTTCCGTCAGTATTGCATCTTTATTCTTTTTGACCAACTGGGAAACCAGGTTTTGGGAAACTGCATTTTCAAGTGTTTGCTGCTGCAGGGCATCATCCAGGAAAACTACGCCCGTAGTTGCAATCTCGGTCAATTGATTGATGGTTTCCCAATTACTGGAACCCAGTAATAGGTCTCCAGGCAAACCAGCCGGAAGATTTTGCCTGATAAAGGCATAAAACATTTCAGGAGTGGCGATACCTGGAGCAGGCATATTTTTCGATGCTTTATGCGATAGAATTAACCGCATAATATCATCCGTACTTAAACCGCTTTGCAGGCTTAATTGTGTGACCTGCTTATTGGCAGCTGTTTCTTTAATGTCTTCAACTTTTGTAGCGCCAGCTACTTTTTGGAGAGTATTCAAAATAACAATAAAGTCGGAATCACCCTTGTAGGTTTCACCACCCTGCGTAAAATTGACCCAGTGTATCCGATTCACGTTATAATGTATTTGTGAATCTACCAGCACATCATTGGCCGGGTTAGTATCAACAGGCTCGAATAGCTTAACAGTCAAATGAAAGTTTTCCTTCGTTTTACCGGTATTCGTATCAATTGGTGCATCATATACAATGTCAAAGAAGCCGTTATTATGATTTTTCTTGGTCACAAGGGGCTGCGCAGATTCGCCGTCAAGTGTTTTTTCAAATACACGTATCACCATATTCGGTTTTCGCTGCCAAAGGTCATCTCTTACTGACCCACGAATCCTGTATTTCAGTTCCGCAGTTTGCGCCTGTGGGTTTACTTTAACGATCTCTTTATTTAATGCCTTTACCGTAGCCGCTTCCATGTGCCCGGTTATTGGCAGCCCTTTGCTTTTTTGAAAGGCTACAACTGCTTCCCGGGTTGTCTTGCCAAAGAAACTGGTTTTAAATTCCTTTTCATAAATATTATAACCCAGGCCGGCTAATGCTTTTTGCAACACAGGAACTTTTGCAGATGTTTTATTTAATCTCAGACTGGTCGTAATTACAGACAACTGACTGGCATCCCCGGATCTTAAGGACTTGGCTTTATACCCACGACTTGCGGAAGCACTTTCAATCCGGTCAATAGTAATCCTGTCCAGTACACCCGTAGCTGGCAGCTTATATTTCGTTTGAAGGGATTTAATAGCATTAGTAGTAGTAGGACCAATTACCTTATTCTTTATTTCATCATCAGCTATATTCAGTTCCAGTTTGGCAATTTTGCCTACACGAAGTAGAGTAGTCTGCAAACTGGACACCTGTGTTTTTGCGCTGAATTTCTTTTTAATTACTTCTTCATGAAGTCTATCAACAAACTCCTCTGTGACCTTCCCATCTACCGGCAGGTTATTTTTCCTTTGAAATTCTTCCACCGCTTTACGGGTACTGTCGCCAGCGATCCTTGCCTTCTTCTCATCAGTGTTTACAGGTATATCCAGCTTTTGCAAAAGGCCCTGCAGCTTTTCTGTTCTCGTTTTATTGAAAACAAAATGTGCATCATGCAATTCTGTATTTAGAACAGCAATCGTCCTCTCATTCAGCGCCCCGTCTGGGGTAATATTATTTTTTACCTGCAGCTCTTTAATAGCTTTTGTGGTAGTTTCACCAACCGTCTTATTGGTTAACTCAACCGGATTGACCGGAATTTTCATTTTCACTAAGGCAATTTGCAGACTGGCAATATCATCTTTGGATATTTTACCGGGCACAATACGAAGCTTATCCATAAACAAGGTTTAAGTGGTGGAATATATTATTTAGCGGAAGGCCACGAGCAACAGTGGTTCTTCCTGTTTATTCGATATTTCATAATCCATTCCTTTAGGAATTGTTACCAAAGCACCCTTTGCCAGTGCAATGCGGGTAGCAGTTTCATCCTGAAGGATTAAAAATGATTTTCCTTCAATGCAATAAAGTGTTGATGCGGCATTCATTCCTGCCACTGACCATTTATCATTAACCGGTATGGTTATTAACTCGGCATCATCATTGGCACCTGGAAGTAAATGATCTATCAATTGGGTATGTTGTGGCGGAATTCGTATGGCTGCTATTTTTGGTAATGGATCTTCTCTCTCCAGAATTCTTTCAGGCAAAACTGGCTTGTCCAGTGAGTTAGCAGTTATAATCATTTCATAAGCTTTCTCCGTTGATTTATATCGTAAATCGCCATAACGATACAGGCTTAACAAGGACAGCAGGAAACAAAATGATCCAGGAATGAATTGTAATGTTGCAAAAAGAAAAATACTCATACAGAAAAAGGCAACAGCCAGGCTGCGGAAGAATTTGGAATCAGCTTCCAGCTTTTTTATCTCTCCAATTGTATCCGGGTGTTTAAGCTGAAGGAAGTATTGGGACCATTTGAAAGTGTTGATAATCTCTATGGATTCAGCTGTAGGAATATACCCTCTGCGGATGAGTGTTGCCGTTTTATAGGAGAGATCGTTATTTCGTTCAAAAAACAGCTTTCTGATCCTTTTATATACCAGCAGATCAAGCCATGAAGCGATTACAAAAACAAGATTGCCTATTATATAAGAAGCCAGCAGGAAGGCAATCCAGTTCTGTGAAACAGTGGTTAATGCCGGAAACAGTTTGCCAGCCCCGAAAATAGCCTCTTCAAAATGGCCAGCAAGAAAAAAAGTAATCAATGCTCCGGGTAAAATCACCGAAAAGAAATCGATTACACCAATGAATATGTCAGATGGTTTAAATGACATTTTGCTTTTTTTACAAGTTCGCCGAAGACCAGTGTGGTCCGAAGAGGACGCCACCTTCTGATTCAAATACAGTAATGATCGTCTTAAATCCTTTTGCATCGAACGCCTCATATTGAACCGCCTGAAATTCTGCGGGGTCATATCCCAATGCACGCAGATCAGCTTCAACACCTGGGTTTTTAACTGGACCAATTGGTCCTATTCTATCGCCCATCTGACCACCTTTTCCCACAACAGCTTCTGCTGCATCATCCAAATCCCAGAATTCTCTGTTGGCAGGATTGCCACTACCACTTCCGCTGCCACTGCCACTGCCACTGCTGCCTCCACCATCACCTTCACCACCTCCACCTGTTGTCATCATATATATGCCCGGGATTGCTGCAGATGTACCAGCCCCGGTAATAGCATTTGTAGCCGCTGCTCCACCAATAACAACAACACCTTCTCCAAAAGTTCCACCACCTGCACCTGCAAACGCTGGTACAAATGCTCGCGCACCCTGAGCACCGGCGCCTGCCGTTGGACCAGCTATGCCACCTGCTGCTGCGCCACCAGCAAATGATCCGATACCAAATCCCAAATTGAAATTGGCCTGCTCTTCTGATATCGGTCGATTGAAAAAATCCCTTTGACGAATTGATTGAGTAACTGAATAAGCGGTTAAACCTACACCTACCACTGCTGCACCGATTGCTACGCTGGCCGGTAATGTGATTGGAAGCAAAGCAATAAATGCTACAACTGCAATTGCTACAACAATCCCCGTTAACAAACCTGCCCAGAAACCTCTTGTTATATATCTTCTTTCACCGCTTCCCCCGCCACTACCTGCTTCAGCACCAGGCGTTGAACCATTGCTGTCTGCCGTTCCATCTGGCCTTCCTGTTGCGCTACCAGTATCTGATGTACCGGTTGCTGATCCAGATGAACTGCCAGTGGTGGAGGTACCGGTAGCTGAGCCGGTTGTTGAGGTACCTGTGGATGTACCTGCTGTGCCTGTAGTTGAATTTCCGTCTGATGGAGTTGTGCCTTCTGGTGCAGGAGTATCACCAGTTCCTCCATTACCTGTTACGCTCCCTCCCTGATCACCACCCGTTACTCCTGGTGCACCGTTAGCACCCGTGCTCCCTGGTGTACCATTGGTACCTGGTGGACTTACAGGTTCCATATGATGTTCATCAACCCGCCATGTTCGTGTTGAACGATCAAAATGCATCCGGTCAATAACAAATCTCTCTGTACCGTGTCCATAGCGACTCGTGAAAACCCCTTCGATATAAGTTTTTGCCTCATCCCGCATATTGGGATTTCGTAAACGTTCTGTCTCAGGCGTAGGACGGATAATTGCAGTTTTACCGCTTTTTTCATCTTTACCATCCGGATCATAAAACATGATTGGATTGTTGGCGCAATACCTGTATAAGTTTTGCCCGCTTATAAATCCTCCGGGATCCGCAGATGTCCATCGTCCCAGCCATGGTGCATAATACCTCGCTCCAAAAAAATAGAACCCGGTTTCATCATCTTTTTCTTTTCCACTGAACCGATATCTCTTAAGACTCAGGTCTACATCACTCTTACTGCTGCGATAAGCGCTGGTACCATAGGGATGATATTCCTCATATGAAATGACCGTTCCGTTCTCATCTGTTTCGATGGTAGCCGAACTCAAATGATTGGTGTATTGATATCGGATCAGGTTTTTATTCAAAGGGTTCACCACATCAGCACCATCTGCATCCATGAGCTTCGTATCTATTTGTGCAATTCGACCGGCATGATCCAATACATGCAGCGTACTGCGTTCAATTTTTTTTGTATTACCCTGGTATTCACGATAGATCTCTACCGTGCCGAGATAGATGCGCTCAATTCTTTTACCGCCTGGCCGTTCAATAACTTTTCTTGTTCTTGTTTCACCTGAATAAACATAATATGCTTTTCCGCCACCACCCAGGTTTACTTCCTTTAACTGTCCAAGGAAATTCCAGATAAGGCTATTGGCAATAGATAAATGCGGCATAGCCGTCATGTTTCCAAATACATCATGTGTATAGGTTGCTGAATAAGGTCCTGTTGCCGGATCCCCTGGAAGACTGGTTGTTTTTAATCGATTGGTGGAATTGGATGGATCATCCTGGTAGTGATAATGATAATACTGATTCCAGTTTGCTCCAGAAGCAATGTGCTGCAACCGGAGAATATTTCCGCAATCATCATACTGGTATTGTTCAGTATAATTTCTTACAGCACTGCTATTATTGATATGTGGAAGCTGGGTTAAATAAGGAATATCATTATGATCTCTTTGCACATCACCGCCCAAACCCGCATGTTCCCTGCCTCCGGCTTTGAGCAACTGGTAAACTGCATCATATTCATACAGACTTTCGGGTCTTACCACAGCATTTTGGAAGAAATAGGTTTGCTGTGCATCATCTTTGGCATACACGATATTGCCAACAGGATCAAACGTATAAAATAGATTTTGCTGACTTTGCGCATCGGAGGTACCATCTTTTTTAGTCAGGAGGTTTACAAGCCGGAATGTTTGTGGATCGTAGGAATATTTTGTGGTCAACCCATTTCCGTATTTGGCAAATTGCCGTTGTCCTTTTGCATCATAATCCTGGCTGGTAAGAAAAGGGACAAAGCTGCCGATGCCACGGATCTTTACTCTAAGCGAATCGATAAAATTTGACTCATTATATATTGATTCGATAACAGATTGGTCAGGAAGCGTAACCAGTTCAGGTCGATTGAGTGCATCCAGTACAGAAGAAGAAGTGAACGTTTCAGTTTCCAGCAAAAGTGCAGCCGCATTATCAATATCTGTAACCGATGTTAAACCCTCCAGAGATTGCCAGTTAGTGGCCTGCTTATATTCTTTGGTCAGTCTCTTTTCTGTAGTTAACGCAATGCCTTTGAAGTTAATATTAGTAAAGGTGGTAACGCCGGACTGATCGAATGCCTTGAATACCTTTCCCTTAAGATTTTTCTGTACTGCATCAGGCACACCATCTCCAAAAAATGTATGATTGTAAAGGATTTCCACTGCACCTTCCTTAACAAAACTACTTACAGGACGATTTAGTTTATCAAATGTATTTCTGAATTCGCGTAAGCTATCCCAGGTCTTCACCGATCTTCCTGCCACATCAGCAAAAGACCATTGCTCGCCTCTTTCAGCAGTCTTGCTATATAGTTTTGAACCAGTGAGATTGCTGTAAATTTCGGAAACCTGTCTTCCCATCTGATCAAAAGCTTTGCTGAACCTGTTTGAAGAGTCAGTCAGGATATATACAGACGTTGTTTTCCCGTTACCATAATCAGCAATTGTATAAAATGCCTTACCCAAAGAATCACTGTGTACCGTTCGGGGTGTATTATAATGTTTGGCAGCCAGCCAGGCAGCTCTTTGCTCTGGATCTGCAGGCTCAGGAATCAGTAAGGGATCAGGACTATTCCTATCTGTATACCATTTGCTGTCTTTAACCGTATCATTTACATCATACGATTTGGAATACCAGGGATCAAACTCTGATTTATTGAAAGTTCCATTGGGATTATCAGTACGGATATTTCTTCCAACCGGATCATAATAGAATACTGGAGTTACTCCAGTTTCGACCAGCGCTGCTTCAGTTTCATATTCAGGGGTAACACTAAAATAAGGTTCATACCCCTTTACAACACTTGCTTTATTATTGAGTATGGTTCTACCATTTCCCTTCCAGCGGGGATTGGCATCAATCTCCTCCACCAGTTTTGTAATTGCATTCCATCTTTTTGCCTTGCCAGGTTTGACCAGCATTTTCGTCATTATAACGCCGCCATTGCCATCGGAATAAACATACTTTTCCTGCCACCGGGTATTGGATGGTCCATGCTTTTCACGTTGAAAGGCATGAACATAATTAGGCTTCCCATTATTTTTCCAGTTAAAAAGATCATATTCCATCCGGGCAGTGGGGTTAGCCAATGTATCACCTTCTCCTGCACCCTGCTTGCCCATCAAAGCTGATTTAATGACCAAACCCAACTCATCGGTTTCTACGCCTGAACGATTGAGATTGGGATCAGTAATCATTACCGAACTAAGTGTTCTGTAGTCATTTACTGATTGAATGCTGTTGCCGATAGCATTGGTAGAACTGTTTGCCAGGTAAGTATACTGGTCATATGAAACAAAGCTTTCATTACCCAGTACATCGCGTAAACCAATTGGTATATAAAATCTGTTCTTTGCATTGACAGGGAAAATAGCTTCTCCGGTCTGATTCCACCAATGATTGTCTCCTTCAGAATGCACGTATTTAGCATCGGCAAGCATTGGATTGGTTACTTTAGAGCCGTAATATTTAGATACGAGATTCTTTGTAAAAGCAAGCCGGTAGCTTTTATGTCCAATTCCTAATTCGGACAATTGTCCCAGAGCCAGGGGCCCGCTCAGATCATCTTTTAGAAAATAGGTACGGCTATGTCCCGTTAATCTTTTTTGCAAACCTGCAGTAAAATCCTCTTCGAATAATAATTCAGCTGCAGCATTGATATCAGCCAGCAGACTACTTTTATTAATATAGAAACCTGCAGGCTGGTTAATACCGGAAACCTCATACGATCTGGATTCATAACCGGCACGCAAACGGTAAACAGCATTAGTGATGATATCTCCCGTATAAACTCCTTCACTGTAATTAATGTGCAGTTTGTTTTGCTCATTCCATACTATATCGGGTATGGCGTTGGGTCCAACAGGCCGTTGAACCCGTGGATAAACCAATGAGGCTGATTTTAGAATATTTCCCAGCTCATCTGTTTCCAATACATAAGACTGAGCCATTCTTGGATCAGCAGGATTTCTATCATAATTATAAACAATGGCTTCAGATGGCACTAACATGAATGAAGCAAACCGGTTGCCTGCCCTGGGCTGAATGAGTTTGATCTCGCAGGTTGTAGCAGACGCTGTATAGGGCAATTTACTTTTGGAAGAATTATCTTCTGCATATACCTCAGTCCTTATTGGCAATGCTTTGCAGACCCGGTAAGCTTCCCTGATCTCGTCCAATGATAGGTCCGCAGGAAGAGTTGGTTCCGGTAAATCATATTCCGCAAATAATGCATTTTGAAAATATTCGCTCTTGCATTGATGAATGATGGCATTGTTACGGAGATAGGCACCCGTATGATACCAGGACACAGTGCGTACGGGTGGCTGATGCAGATCCTCTTCCACCACATTCTTTGCATCATTCAGTTTGAACTGTTCAAAATCTTCAGTGTCAAATTTCTCCACTCTGGCAAAGCCCCTGAATTCCTTCTCGTATGGATCAAAATAACCATGACTGTACCGGTAAGTATTCGTAAATACAGTCTGGCGGATCTTATCTTCCGTTTTTACTTTAGCAATGCAATGAACAGGAAAGGCCAGTTTGGTGATCCATTTTCTTCCTTCCTTTTTATCCTGGAGATAATATTGAGTGGACGACCTGTATTCAATACTTACATACCTGCCGCAATTATTCTGATACCCGGTAAGCAACCCAGGTTTTTTGTTTCCCATCAGATCAATGTATTGAAGGGGCTGCTGGGCAATTGGGGATGAATACACAATGCATGCGGTACCAGCTCCTAAAAAATCAACCACATCGATAAAAGAAAAATTATCGGCCTGTGCAAACAGCGGAATGATCTGCGGTTCAGTAGCCCATTCGTTACCATCAAGATTCATCCAGACACGGAAATCATTTTTACCGAGATAGACTATATCGGTAGTGCCGGAACCATCAATATCAGCCAGGCGAATGAAGGATGGATTAAATGCATCCAGATGATCAAATACCGGTGCATTATCCATATTGACCTTACTGCCGAATTTACCGTAGCCCAGGTTCGGCCAGTAACAGATCTCACCGTTTCTTATTCTCACGATATCCGTCAAACCATCTCCACTCATATCTGCCAGCAAAATAGACTGTGTAGAATCTGCAAAAACTATGGCAGGGCCTTTTTCTTCATCAATTTCTTTGGTAATGGATTGGGAAAGTTCAAATCCCTTTTCACCAATACCTTTATACCACCGGAAAGCCGTTTCATCCGTATGTAACAGATCAGCGATTCCATCACCAGTAAGGTCTATCGGTTTTGTGTTGGGATCTGCAGGATCAATATTGGGAAGTGAATCAAAATTGGTGAACGGTTCCCATTGATCTTCAGGAGTGAGTTTGAAAAATCCTTTAGGCATTTTATCCTGCTGAACCAGGTATTTTACACCATCCCCTTCCAGTTCCATGATCGATACCGATTTTGAAGAAAGTCCATTAAAGGAAGGTTTTGGGGCAACTGGAAATGCTTTCGAAAAATTTCCATTCCCCAGGTTAGACTTATAATACCAGCCGGTGCCTTGCTCACTGAGAATGCCATTTATCCCCTCGCTGAAAAGGTCCGTCCATAAATATTGTTTATCATCAATACCCACTGGAGCATTTGTCAGATTTTCATCGGTAACCGTATTTATGGTTGTATTCCATTCATGCTGCTGGTAACTGATCTCCATCTCCGGAAAGAACCTGGTAGAATAGCTATTTGCAGCAGTATCCCACCTGTGTCCGTTTTGCCTGGCCCTGATCAGAAAAGAAAAACCGGCAATTGATTTATTGAGACCTGTTAATTCCAGATCATCATCATAGAAAAGCTGCAGTGATTTTACCAGGTAAGGCTTATGCGGCAAATCCGGCGTATCGAAACAATGAAACATCATCACCCTGTTACAGCGGCGATAGGTTCGTATTTCAAAACCAGGTTTATAAGTTGAAAATGGATCTTTGCGGCATGGCCATGTATTGATCTCCTGATCAATTGTTTTTGGAATAGCGGCTGCAGTACTGTGTTCTCCATAATCAAACAGCAGCTGGAAGAGAAAATCATTTTCAGCTGGCACTGCATCACCTGTATAAAAAGGAGTACGATTACCGTACAATACTTTTTTCAGGTACACCTGCGTGCAATTGCCGACCCTGTTTTTTTCATTAAGCTTTTTAGGGATATTGGCAAAGTCTTCTGACTTGAAAGTGAATATGGAAATGCTTCCCTTATCATCATGCGTTTTGCAAAGTAGCCAGCAGAATACCCTGTTCGGATTGTCAGGATCGCTTAACCGGCTTTCAGCGGTAAGGCCATAGAATGAACTGACATTTGCTTTACTAATCGTTTTCCAAAAGACTTCTCCAGTCAGATTGTTCTTCCATTGCTCTATAATGGCGAATAAACCTTCCAGCCTGGGCCGGTAACGTTTAACCGTATAGTTGATCCCGTTTTCTGTTTTCGGTTTCCTGTATTTTATCCAGTCATTACCCTGCTTCTCCAGTAACGGCACAAGGTCCTCTCCTCCGGTAAGTATAAAGGTGTCGGAATCATTTTCGTCTTCGTATTGTGGCAATTGCCTGTCTGTTTTGCGGCTTATAGACGGAATCTGCAGATCCCAGCCTAACCCAAAAGGACTATTACCCGCTCCTGAACTATAACCAAGTCCCAATGCTGGTGCCGACCCATTACGAGAAGCACTTATCGGAAGTGGAATAGCCAGAGAAGAAGTTCCAGTAATGGCATTCACCTGAAATTGCTCATCAATGCCTTTGATGGCACCACCACCTTTTGGCAGATTTATCTGCGGAAGTGTATGCTGCACAGGCTCAATGGCAGGCATATTATTGCCTCCTCTGGTGGAGTTATATGTATTGGTGTCTGAAGCCATGGGTAATCTTTAGCTACACGCTCAAAAAAGCCATCTCAGAGAATAACCGATAATCAGGAAGTGTGATTATATACAGAAAACTGGAAAGGAATTGAAGGTATGCCTGAAAGAGAAGCAAGGCAATACCACATTTGTACCATTTTTAGAAAATATAATAAGTGGATTCTATTATTTTAGGGAAGACATGGCCGTCTTTTTTGTTCTATCGATAGCATCCAGTAACCCATCTTTTAACCTGTCCTCAGCAAGCTGCCAAAACATGATGCCGCCCAATCCTTTTGAAATTACATATTTTGTTTTGAGCGCAATGGAAAGGCTATCATCATACGTAACCTCAAGTTTTCTTTGCGCATTGAATGCATAGGGGGCATTGGCAACCGGATCCCAGTATTGCACAAACCCATTAGCAGCAGTCAAAGTATCATAAAGATGGGAATAAGATATTCCATGATAAAATTGTGCGGAACGATAAAGACCGTGATTATTGGTATCGCTGACCTCAAACATGCGGGCATAAAATGCTGCACCTAAAATAATCTTATTGGCTGGCACACCTATCTGGATCAATCTCATCACAGCATTATCTCCAGATTCTTTTTGCTCAGGGGTGGAATAAAGTGGAGTATGGTGCCCACTCACCTTGCTATTTCCATGTACCAGGTCATAGCTCATCACATTTACCTTGTCAACAATTTTCATTACTTCCTTCCATTCTATCGATGAGTCGATAAAATGATCAGATCCTCCCGCAGCAAAACTTATCTCATATTTTCGACCTAATTTTTTTCTAAGCAATTTTACCAGAGAAGTAAAATTCTGCCTGTCAGCAGGCATATATTCATGTCCAGGATAACCTGGTATTGCAGGATATTCCCAATCCAGATCAATTCCATCTGTTTTGAAATATTGCATGGTCTCTTTTACAGACTTCGCAAAATCGGCTCTCCCCTTTTCGGTTGCAAACACAGCTGAACAATCTTTACAGCCACCCCATCCACCAAGCGACAAAATGACCTTAAGCCAGGGGTAACTTTCTTTATACGAAACCATTTTGTTAATGCAGACGCTGTCTTCTCTCCGGTCTACAGAAAGTTTACCATCTTTTAAATGAACGAAGCTGAAATTAATATGAGTAAGTTTTTGTATTGGGAAATTTTCCAGGGATTTTGCCGGACCAGCGAAATAACCAATTACAGCTATGCTCTTTCCCTGTTGTGTAAATGCAGGAATAGAAAGAATGTTTACAACAAAAAGGCAAAACAGGATCTTTTTCATTTTAAATGTATAGATAGTAAGGGTTACAATTGCATGGTTGGAGGCAACAGCTATTTATTTTTCGAAAGAGCAGAATGGTTAGCAGGCAGCATGTGTATGGCGATAGCAGTTTGTTTCATAATCATTTGAGTGTAACGGCAATAGGAAGATAGGACAAATTCTCCTTATGCAAAAACACATGAGCCTACCTTTGAAGAATTAATTGAGTACCTTGTTATATTCAATTTTTATCCATCAACCTTTACGAATGATTCCTATTCAACAGCCTCGCCGAAAATTTCTCCTGAAAGGACTGGCACGAATTTGTACTGCCTTGATTCCGGGATCGATTGCGTAAATATTGTGTCGCTACCTACCCCCATTTTCCAGCCAAGAAGCTACCTTCAGTTGCGGTATTTTGCTTTATCTCAATTCGTGTTTTTTACAGTGTATCAATGAGACGCAGACTACATGCTCAGCTTGTATAATTAAGAAACCAATCCAGGCCCTATTTCGGGTCTGTATTAATCTATGATCACTCCAAAAGGCTCTCCTGGTCAGAGAGTTTACATCTTTTCTGTATTGAAATTGATTGGTTATTTATGATCTAAATACAAGAATTTAAACAAAACAATAAACAAATATGGTACTGCTTGCCAAAAGGAAGCTGTTCTTCCCTAAAGACAGCTTTCTACTAACTGCTTCATGGAGAGTTGTGCAAAAACGCACAGCCAATTTCTTCCTTCTTCTGATTTTACTTACTGGTTCTACTATTGCCGTTGCCCAACAATCTTTTCATGTGGAAGGCAAAGTAACCCAGGCCACGGGTGAACCGCTCGCTGGAGCTACAGTAAGTGAAAAAGGCGCTTCTCCATCTACAGTTACTGAAAATGATGGGAGATTTTCCCTTGGAGTTACCAGTAAGAATGCCACACTGGTAATTTCATATGTTGGTTATACTTCCAAAGAAATTAAAGTAAATGGCCAGGAACAATTGAACGTTTCTTTACAGGCTGGCGACAATAGCTTAAATGAAGTAGTGGTGATCGGCTATGGGACCGTGAAAAAAAGAGATTTGACAGGAGCTGTTTCATCCATCAGTGGAAAGAATATTGCCGCCACACCAGTTACCAATATAGCACAGGCCATGCAGGGTAAACTGGCTGGAGTTAATATTGTTTCACAGGATGGCCGTCCTAATGCAGACATTTCTATCCGCGTAAGAGGCGGAGGTTCAATTTCACAAAGCAATCAGCCGCTCATCCTCATTGATGGGATCCCGGGCTCCTTAAATGATATCCCTGCAGATATGGTGAAAAGTATTGACGTTCTGAAAGACGCCTCTTCTACTGCTATTTACGGAGCAAGAGGTGCAAACGGCGTAGTACTTGTTACTACCAAAGGTCCCGTGGCTGGTAAAACCAGTATCAGTTATAATGGGTATGAAAAATTCAACAGGCCGACAAAGTACCTGGATGCATTGAAGCCTTATGATTACCTGGTGTATGTATGGTCTAATGCTGCTGCTAACGGAACCGCCTATCAAACTCCTTTCGAAAAATTATATGGTCTGGGCGCCAATTTGGGTAATAATGCAGGTGGAATTGAAAGCTACAGGAACCTGCCCTCTGATGATATGCAAAGGCTGGTTTACAACGGTTCAGAAACAATGAATCATGACCTTAGTGTAACAGGTGGTACTGATAAAACAAAGATCCTGTTTACGACCAACTGGACAGATGACCAGGGTATGAAGATCAATTCCTACCTGAAACGCGGTAATGTATCATTCAAGCTTATTCAAAAACTGTTCGACAACGTTACATTCAGTATTGATACCCGCTATACAGATACAAAAACAATGGGAGATGAAGGAGTAACAAACGGAAGCGGATCAATACTTTCCAATGCTTATCGTTTCCGACCTATTGCAACCAATCATATTCTGGGTGATCTGAATGCACTAAGAACTGGCAATATTGAACAATACGGCAAAAATTCAATGTGGGATACACACAGTCCCGCGGCACGTATCGGGGATTTTGAGCCACTTATTATCAGCCAATTGCTTAGAGGAATAGCATCCCTGAACTGGAAGATCATTAAGGACTTAACCTATCATACTGATTTCAGTTTGAACAGAACATGGGGTCAGCAGAAATACTGGTCAGGTGCTGTCTATAATGATTATGTTGATGATGCCACCAATACAAAATTATTTGCCGGCGCCGTTGATTATCGCAAAAATGATAACTGGGGATTACGCTGGACCAACACGCTGAATTATGAATATGACTTTGGTAAAACAGGTGTGTTAAATGTATTGGCAGGCCAGGAGGTTTCCAATTCAGGTGGAACGGGGATCTCAATACAGGCTAATCGCTTTCCTGCAAACTTTAGTAAAGAGACAGCATTTGCACAGATCAATCAATACGATCAGACAAGAGGTACTGCCACTTTCTCTTCAAGCGTAAGCACTGCTAACCGTCTTGTTTCCTATTTCGGCCGGGCAAATTATTCTTTATTTGACAAATATTTATTTACAGCAACATTCCGCGCAGACGGTTCTTCCAAATTTGCACCCAGTCATCAGTGGGGATATTTTCCAGCTGGCGCCATCGCCTGGAAAGTAACCGAAGAATCATTTATGAAAAACATTTCCTGGCTGGATGATTTAAAACTCCGCGCTTCTTATGGTGAAGTTGGTAATGATGGGATCAGTTCAAATTTATGGTCACAGGCCTGGGCATCTGTAACCGATCAGCGTTTCCAATATGCCATTAATCACACGCGCCAGTCTGCCTACGACCTGGCTTCCTCAACATTGGCCAATACGGACCTGAAATGGGAAACAACTGTTACCCGTGATCTGGGATTGGATTTTACTTTGTTCAAAAGTCGCCTTTCCGGAACTGTGGATGTATATCATAATACAACCAAAGACCTTTTGATGTTGACCAGTATTCCAGGTATTACAGGTTTCACTGCAACCTATGCCAATATTGGACAAACAAGTAACAAAGGAGTGGAAGTCTCTCTGTCAGGAACAGTCTTCGAAAATAAAGACTGGAGAGTTAGCGCAGGGGGTAATATCAACTTTAATAAAACTAATGTGGATGAACTGGCTCCAAATGTTACCGGATTGTATGGAGCAGACTGGGGAGGCATCGCATCCTATCCCACTCAGGATTATATCCTGAAGCAGGGACAACCGATTGGACTTGTTCGCGGATTAACTTATGATGGATTCTATACAACTGCTGACTTTGATTACAGCGCAGGCAAGTACACCCTGAGAAAAGGTATTGCGGATCTTGGCGCATGGATGGCTGTTGTACATGGTCTCACAGCTGCTGATCGCCCATCTACACAGCGCGCTTATCCCGGCATGCCAAAATATAAAGACCTGAATGGAGATGGCATCATTGATGATCAGGATGTTTCCATCATCGGTAATACAAATCCCAAACATACAGGTGGCTTCTTTTTGAACGCGACCTTTAAAGGCATTGACCTCGGTCTCTACTTTAACTGGAGTTATGGCAATGATATTTATAATGCAAACAAACTGGCTTCCCTGTTTGGTCCCAAAGAAGCAGGTGTGTATGAAAATAAGTTAGCCATACAGTCCACTGCTTACAGGATCTATGATGTTGTGAATGGGCAACTGGTGAGGCTCACAACTCCGGATCAGTTAAACGCAGCGAACACTAATGCCACTCTACCCTTTTCTTACCAGGAAGTGGATGGAGTTTCATCAATTGCTATCGAGAACGGTTCGTTCCTGCGATTAAACACACTTAATCTGGGATATACCTTACCTAAGTCTATCATTTCAAAAGCTCACATAAATAATCTTCGGGTATATGGCAGCATTTATAACGTGTTTACAGTTACCAATTATACCGGGCTTGATCCGGAAGTAAATACCAGTCCTGCGCATAACAGGGCTGTATATCCAACCACAGGTCTGGATTTTGGCACTTATCCTCGAGCACGTTCTTTTGTTGTCGGTTTAAATCTTGGCTTCTAAAATGTACAAACAAAAAATTATGAGAAGATTAATCTATTATATAACAGCAATTGCATTGTGTATCGGTTTTACTCAATGCAAAAAGGATTTTTTAAACCCAACATCTCCCTCTAATGTGGATGACGGTTTCGTTACTTCCACACCATCTGAAACGTTCAAAACGCTTTCTTGGGGTTATGCCAATTACCGTCAGAACTGCATCATGGGAACATACCGCTGGAATGACCCCATTGGATCAGATGCTGAAACTTACCCAGAAGAAAATTCCAGCAATAACGCGAATGGAATTGGCCGGGCGGATCTGTTGCCTATTGATGCAGTAGCCGGTGGTTTTAATAATTTGTATACCACACTGGCTCGTGCAGCCAAGGTAGCTGGTTTAATTGCTGCAAAAGATGATTATAAAACAGCTGTTGCAGCAAACAAGGCGAATGACTGGACTCAATTATACGGAGAAGCGGTAACAATGAGAGCAGTTTGCTATTTTGATCTGATCAAACATTTCGGAGATGTTCCTTTTGGTTATGAGAATAATTATGTGGAAGATTATTCATTGAATTCCCGGTTTGCCATTTATGATAGCCTGATAGCGTCTCTTAAAGTTGCAGAGCCTCTTATGTATAATCTCGGAACATCAGGTATAACAGCAGAGCGTTTTTCAAGAACATTTGCCAATGCCTTGATAGGTGAGCTAGCACTTTATTCGGGAGGATATCAGACTATTCGTACAGATGTGGGAGACCTGTACGGAAATGTAAAGTTTGACAAAAAGGGCAATGAAAAATTCGGCGCTGTATATGCCCGTCGTCAGGATTACCTTGAATATTACAAGATAGCCAAACAATATTTCCAGGCGGCTATTGACAATAAAGGAACCTCTCAATTAATTACAACAGATGGAAGATCCTACGCAAACAACCCTTTCCAGCGTCATTTCCAGTATTTCCAGGATTTATTGACTAGCCCGGAATCTTTATTTGAAGTTGGAAATATTCAAGGCGGTACTACTGCCACCACCAGCGAATATCCCTATGCGTTTGGTCGTCCATCAGACGGCGGTAGTACAAACGCTGCCCCTGCCAAATCATTCTCAGCTATCCGCATTTTCCCAACGGTTTATTATGGCGATTATGAAAATGGCGATAAAAGAAGGGACGTGAGTGTATGTGTAACAGGAAGCAATGGAGATGGTAACGAAAAGATCATTTCATTTGTTCCCGGAAATAAGATAACCGGCGGTCTGGCAAGCAATAAATGGGATGAGAACCGTATGAGCCCACCTTATTTCGCTGCACAAAGAAGTTCGGGTATAAACTGGCCGGTATTGAGAATGGCTGACGTGATATTAATGCTGGCTGAAGTGAAGGCTGAACTGGGAGAAAGCGGTGATGCGGTAATTCTTTTAAACCAGGTGCGTCAAAGAGCATTTGGCAATGCCACGCACAACTATGGTGCATTAGCTGGTGATCCATTGAAAGATGCAATAGCCCAGGAACGCAAACTGGAATTACTGGGAGAAGGAACCCGTCGCTGGGACCTGATACGCTCAGGAAAATTCTCTGAGAGGGCAATGGCCTTGCGCACTGAGATGGCCACCATGATCAACAATCTCAAGAACCAGGGATATCACACTTTTGCCAATGGCAATACCATATCTAAATATATCTGGACGAAGAAGGTTAACCTTGCCAATCCATTAACCTATGATGTATCAGATTCAACCAACCCGGCCCTTTATCCCGGATGGAGAGGTCAATTCAATTACATCACCATAGACGCGATAAAGAGCAAAGTGGTAGGAACAGATCATAATATCGCGATCAAAGGATTATTCAACTATATAGATCCGGCAGGTCCAGAAGCTACTGCCCTCCAGGCTGCAGGATATGCCAAAATCAATTGGGGAGCTGATATTGTTACATACGCTACCAGCTATGACAGAAATACGCTTTCCGGATATACCTCAGCTGGTGACCCGCCCAGGTATTACTGGCCAATTCCTTTTGAAACGATCAGTAAATCCAAGGGCAAGATTAAAAACGGCTATGGGTTGGCCCAGCAGTAAATAAAAAACATATATACTTTATAATGCAAACTGCCCTGATAAATAAGGGCAGTTTGGTTTTACCGCCAGTAGTATTTGCTTGCTTATTTTTATCGCTTTGATTTTTCCTTCAGCATCTTGATAAAATAACCCCCTACCACACTCCTTGCCTGGAAACCAACCTGGTTGCCATTTGTGGTTTCATGCCAGTCGCTCAGTGGAACGCGCGTATTTGTTTCCGTGGCATATTTATATACAGGTTGCAAGAGGGCTGAGAATTCCTGTTGATTATCTGTCAGGCATGAGGTCCAGATTATCCAGTCGGATTTTGTGTAAGTTCGCCGGCTGTCCAATGGCAAGCCATAAAGCTTTTGTTTGGTCAGGTAATAATTCACTTCCTTGGTATAAACTTCTTTGGGGAAAAGACCAAAGCCCAACAGTTTATCCCAAACGAGATTATATTTCTGACTCCATGAAGTATCATTTTTGTCGAAAGTAAGCGCATAATGATTCCCTGCATTCGCCATTTGCATCCAGCGTGGAACCATCGCTTCAGCACTATCCCGAAACATTTTTGCCTCTTTTTTATAACCAAGTTTTTCTGCTAATTGCCCATATCCGGCAATACCCATGATGGCTTTTACAGAAAGATTGGCATTACGTGCAAGATGCCCGGCAAAATCATCCGTACATAATTGATTGGCGGGATCAAATCCTTCTTTTAGTAAATAATTCGCCCAAGTAGTGAGGGACTGCCAGTGCTTCTTTGCATAATTTGCATTCCCTTCGGCTTTAGCAATGGCTGTCGTCAGGATTATCATGTTACCGCTCTCTTCCACAGGCATGTCTTCTCCATAGGTTTGTCCGTTTGCTATAGGATAAGTACCCAGGTCATGTGCAGCAAATGGTTTTTTAAATTGACCGCTTTCGGAATAATAGAAAATACCATTCAGCATTCCTTTTAGTAGTTCAGGGTTGTATAGAAGAAAAAGTGGCGCAGATGGATACGTTACGTCCACAGTGTTGATTGATCCATTGCTGAAATTTTCTTTAGACAAGAAAAGTATATCGCCCTGTGGGCTTTTAACAAGTTTGTGCGCAGCTATCGATTGACGATAGGCCATTTCACAAAGCTGGGCATATTCTTCTCCCCCTGCTAACAACGCATCCTTGTGCATTTGTTTGTCGAACGCATCACATTTCTGAGAAATTGCCGTGAATTCTTTAGCAGCCTTTCCCAATAACACTTCCATTGATTCTGGGCCATCCAGTTTCCACCAGGGTTTCAGATTCTGAGAAAAGTATTGAATTGAATAGAGATCGTCATAACCTAAAAGAACAGTTTGTGATTTTGAAGAAGTTCCCAGCTCATCAAAACGGAAAACAGTGTTCAGCATAATGTCCCTGTCACGTGGCGCTTCAGCATCGCCGGCTCCAAAAGCCGCGACTTCATCATCCTCAGTGGTTATATATTGTAATACATTTTCAGCCTTGGAAGTTGCCATGTACAGGTATCCCCAATCAATACGCAGGTCGTCACCTTTCTTTTGCAGAACAGGCTGCTCTATGGTACCGGTGCGCATGATGGAAAGCCCATTACTCTCATATTTTTTTGATTCTACCGGTTGTACAGGGGAATTAACAGCAATATTGCTTGAAGCAGCAATACAAACTGCCACTCTGTGATTTTTTCCATCATTGGCTTTCACCTTTGTAGTTATGTAAGAAATCGGACGCGAAAGCAATTGAAGGTCATTCAATAAAAGCGGTGAAAGAAAACCAAGTTCAAGATCAACCCCTCCAGCTGTAAACTGATAGGTTGTTTTAGTAGCAGTAACATTCACTGATTTCTGTGAGGCAATTAATAAGGACTCATCTCTTGGCTTTGGTTCCTGCGACAGACCGAGATCAATCCATTGTCTCCTGCCATTGTTTTGAACATGAAAAGCCAGCACATTTCGACCGTTCAATAGAAGGGATTTATTTTCAATAGGAATATAAATAAACTTATTAACACGACCTTTTACATCAGCGATTTTTTCACCATTCAGGTAAACCTGGACATTGCCGATGTACTGAAGTTTTAAATACGGCTTACTCAAACCAGATGGGTTTAGATCAAACGACCTGCGTATCCAGATATCTTTGCCCTTCCATGCAGTTTTTGCCCTGTCTTCACTACCAAATGAGCCTGCGCCTTTTTGCCAGGACTGGTCATTAAAGTCAGGCTTGATCCAATCTTCCGCTGGCTGTGTTTCTGTATATAAGGCATCAGCTATTTTTTCATCAGAAGCAGGTATTACTGTCTGATACACCAGGCTTTTGGCTCCCATAAACCGGTACTTTTTTCCATCCACCATGATCAGTCCCAAAAGGGGATGATCCATGCCTGTCCAGTGTTTGGTTGGAGCATTTGTCAGGGTGTCAGAAAAAGACCAGATACTGAAATACGGGTCATTCGCAATTAGCGGATACGCAGGTGCTTTGTCAATTTGTGCAGAAGAGGTAAAAGAAGATAGAAGTACTATCCAAAACAGCAATCTTTTCATGGCAGTAAAGAGTTATCGTTTGAAAGTTGTTGAATGTCCGAGAAGTTCTAAGGTATTGATTATCTATGATTCGTAGTCTCTTCAACCAGCGCCTTCATCAAAACAGATGCTTTTCTGTGTTTTAATATGGGAGCAATTTGTCCACTCCAAAAAAGAAGTAAATCCCATTTTTGCTGCTCTATCGCAGCCTTTCGCAAATGAGACATAAATGTTGCCTGCAAAGGAAAAGGCAAAAAGTCTTTTTCCTTCCCAACAAGGTCCCCTGCAAGAGTTGTAGTTATACCGCGGCCCAGCCGTCCTGTGAATGCCCTTGATAACAATGTAGATACTGACGAACCAGCTAATAGCATTTCTCTGTGAACAGGTAAAGCTCCTGATTCTTCAGTAGCTAAAAATGCAGTGCCGATCTGTACCGCGTCAGCACCCAATGTAAAAGCAGCCGCAATGCCCTTTCCATCAGCAATTCCTCCCGCCGCTATAACTGGTGTCTTCAGTTTATCCCTGATCAATTGCAATAATACAAATGTGCCGATGCTAGATTGCTCGGCAGGTGCTAAAAAAGAGGGACGGTGACCACCCGCTTCAAAACCAGACGCTAATACCAGATCCACTCCGGCATTTTCAAGGGCAATCGCTTCATCTAGCGTTGTAGCTCCGCCCGCAGTTACAATACCAAGTCTTCTACATTGCTCCAATACATCGGGAGAAGGTATTCCAAACACAAAACTGAATACCTTCGGACGAATGTCTAGTATCACCTGCAGCTGATTCTCAAATCTTGATTTAAACGGCGCAGGTTTTTCAGGCAATGGAATTCCAGCCTGGTCAAAATAAGGTTTAAATAATTTCTTTGTCTCCTCGTATTGTTCATCAGTAACTGTACCGCCTGGCACATCATTGTCTGAAACCCACAAATTGATATTATATGGTTTGCTGGTGAGCGCTTTTAGTTTATCATTTACGTCAACAATTTCCTGTGGACTCAATGTATATGCGCCATACCCACCAATACCCCCTGAATTTGACACGGAGGCTGTGAGTTCAACAGTTGAAAAATTACCTCCAAAAGGTCCCTGCATGATCGGATATTCAATCCCCAATAATTCCGTCACTTTAGTGTTGTACCACATGGTTATTATTATTAGTTATTTATATTGGTCATTATTTTTTTTGACGATAACCCACTACAAAATTGCACCAGCAAGGCTTTTTGACCTTCGTAATAATTAATTCAATTTGACCGTCCATTTTGCTGCCAATGCATCATCTACAGCGTTGGCCTCCTGCTAGCTACCCGCTTATCTATAAGCCATCTACTCACCATTCTCTGTATATCCTCGGTGTATTTTCCGTTCATCTTCCGTGAATCTTTCGTTCAAAACGGAAGATATACCGAAAATTTACGGAGAATATACGAAATTTATAGGGAGTATAGTGAGTAGATAAGCAGCACTTAACCTTTAGATACATTTATGGCAAGAATAAAAAACAATCCTGGTTAAGGGCGCTTCCGGTAAAATTGCCGGAGATATCGTTTTTAAAACCTGTTTCGATAAGGCTGTTATTTCCTAAGTACCCGATATGACTAAACGAGTACTAAGTGTGAAACAGATTTTGTGCAACAGTAGATTGGTTGAGGCTAATGCCTACCCCAGCTGGTTTTATGAATCAGAAGAAAAGAAATAAAAGCACAAATCCGGTTGAAATAACCTCAGCATAAATCATTGTATCATGCTTTGGTAAAAGAGTACCTGGATAAGAGTAAGGGTAGCAGTGAAGAATTTGAAAAATTTATTGCAACGCTTGAATGATTTCAAAGTCTTTGGAAAGAATGATGGATAAAAGTTAATGCAACGATTACATATTCAGGGTTGTCACCATTAAACAAACCACGGATATGCACAAAAATCTGGTCTTCTTATTCATTCTGTCTATTTCAGCGCTGAATTGCCGCAAAGACCACGGGGTACACCCGCACATTATAACAGAACCGAATTGGGACCGATATGTGGTAGATAAAATCTATGACTATAATAACCGCCTGATTGCAAATTACACCTATAGTCCTGATATTAAACTGCTCCGTGTTGATTATACTGATCCAGTAAACAACACGAATTCCTCTTATGAATTTACTTATGAAAATACCTTTGTAAAAAGCATCCAGGTTGTTTCCAATAATTACCCTCTGTCAAATTATCAAATTCGAATATTTTATAACTTCCAAGGCAGGATTATAAGAGACGAATCCTGGAAAAATGGAACCCGGGTTGGCTATTCTAATTATGAATATGATGGCAATAAAAGGATCTCGAATTTGAAACGCGACAATGGAGATAGGAATTATTTTTTGTCGTACGATGGAGAAGCCAATATCAAACAGGCTAAAATTAATCTTCAGGACCCTTATAGCGGGGCAACAAGTACTCAGTACAGGGATTTCAAATATGATACCCACCAAAAACCGGATTTTGGATTGGCATATGTTTTCCAGGTTGAACCCTTACCTCAATTCGGAACAGAAGCCCCGCTTGAAAAGAATATTTCAGCGCACAATATGACAGAATATTCGGGAAGCGGTACTCAATGGATCTATACCTACAATGACCATAATCTGCCTGCTACCATAGAAACAAAATGGAAGGGTATTAACACTGTTCAGCCAATGCTGCTAAGATTAGAGTATAAAAAAGTTCAGTGATCTGCCTTCTGGATTAACTCCCAATAACCAGATCAATAAAGCAGTCGAAGCCAGGGAAGTTAATAAATGCTATCTTGCCTGACACTTCCCATTTTTTACATAGCTATTGACTGCTCATGGAAGCTACAAACATTAACGGTTTGGTAGACCATCTTTTCCGGCATGAAACAGGAAAGCTCATTTCTGTATTAACCAGAATTTTTGGTCCTCACAATATTGATCTGGCAGAAGATGTTGTCCAGGACACTTTGCTTGAGGCAATCAAAGTCTGGAACTTTAAAGGTGTGCCTGAACACCCTGTTCCCTGGTTGTACAGGGTGGCGAAAAATAAAGCGTTGAATATCATAAACAGGGAGAAATATAAAAGGGAATATGCAACGCAGGCAGCACATTTTTTAAAATCGGAGTGGACTGCCAACGCAGCTCTTGAAAATTTATTTTCGGAATCTGAGATAAGAGATGATCAGTTAAGAATGATGTTCACCTGCTGTCACCCGTCCATTTCGGAAGATTCCCAAATTGCTCTTACATTGAAAACCCTTTGCGGGTTTAGCTTATCTGAGATCGCCAAAGCGTTTCTTACAAGTGAAGAAAACATAAACAAGCGCCTGGTAAGAGCGAGGCAAAAGATAAGGGATGATCAGATTTTATTTGATTTTCCAAAGGCAGAACATCTTACTGAACGACTTGACGCCGTCTTGCAAACAATTTACCTTCTCTTTAATGAAGGGTACAATGCTTCCAAAGGCAATGATCTCATCCGATATGAACTTTGTGCAGAAGCCATTCGACTGGCCGAGATCATCTCAGAAAGCCCCTCCATAAAAGATAAATCAAAAGTATATGCATGCCTGGCATTAATGTACCTGAATGGCTCCCGTTTTAATGCAAGAC
>Ga0136846_1217133_pt1 | contig 32727 bp, 27 predicted proteins | sample HopSoiMetagenom2_FD_96841 | JGI IMG/M metagenome (GOLD analysis project Ga0136846, IMG submission 96841) | Grasslands soil microbial communities from Hopland, California, USA - 2 Assembly 2016 (version 4) | ecosystem: Environmental > Terrestrial > Soil > Grasslands | place: USA: Hopland...
GAGCTCAAGCTCGTGCCGAACGAAGGCAAGTTGGAAGCGCGGCTCAAGGGCCCGAACATCACGCCGGGCTACTGGCGTCGGCCCGATCTGACAAAAGAGGCATTCGACGCGGAGGGCTATTACAAGATCGGCGACGCGCTGAAGTTCGTCGACGCCGCCGATCCGGCCCAGGGCCTGCTGTTCGACGGCCGACTCGCCGAAGACTTCAAGCTTCTGAGCGGCACCTGGGTCAGCGCCGGCGCGCTCCGCGCGCAGTTCGTCGACCATTGCGCACCACTCGTGCGCGACGCGGTGATTACCGGTGCCGACCGCGACGACATCGCGGTGCTGGTGTTCCCCGACGTCGAGGCCTGCCGCAAGCTCGTGGGTCTTGCTGCCGACGCCGCCCCCGCCGCGGTGCTAAGCGACCCGAAATTGCGCGCGGAGTTCAAGACGCGCCTCAACACACTCGCCCGGCAAAGCACCGGCGGCTCGACCCGGATCTGCCGGCTAATCCTGATGGCTGAACCGCCCTCGCTCGATGCCGGCGAGGCCACCGACAAGGGCTCGATCAACCAGCGCGCCGTGCTGACCCGTCGCGCCGCACTGGTGAACGAGCTTTACGCGAACCAACCCTCCGCGAGTGTCATCGCGATCGATCAACGGACATAGCTCACATGGATCCCAAAGGACACGCCGCCATCGTCACTGGAGCTGCCTCTGGGCTCGGTGCCGAGACCGCGGCGCAACTCGCCAAGGCCGGCGTCAAGGTCGCGTGCCTCGACATCAATATCGACGGCGCCAAGGAGGTGGCGGGAAAGATCGGTGGCATTGCGATTCGCTGCGATGTCACGAGTGCCGACGGCGCCGAAGCGGCACTGAAAGAGGCGCGGGACAAGCATGGCCCGGCCCGCATCCTGATCAATTGCGCCGGCATCGGGCCGGCCAAGCGAATGGTCGGCCGCGACGGCCCGATGCCGCTCGACGACTTCGCCAAAGTGATCGCGGTCAACCTCACCGGCACCTTCAACATGATGCGGCTTTGCGCCGCCGACATGCAGAACCTTCCGCCATTCGCCGATGGCGAACGTGGCGTCATCGTTTCGACGGCCTCTGTTGCGGCTTACGAAGGACAGGTCGGCCAGGCGCCCTATGCGGCCTCGAAGGGCGGTGTCGCGGCGCTGACCATCCCGGTGGCGCGCGAGTTATCGCAGTTCGGCATCCGCGTCATGGCGATCGCGCCCGGTATCTTCGGCACGCCGATGCTGCGCGCGCTCCCTCAAGCAGCGCAGGATTCGCTCGGCGCCTCGGTGCCGTTCCCCAAGCGCCTCGGCGAGCCGCGTGAATATGCCGATCTCGTGCTGTTCATCCTGCGCAGCGGCTATCTCAACGGCGAGGTGATCCGGCTTGACGGCGCGCTCCGCATGGCGCCGCGCTGAGAGAGACACGATGCTGACCTACACGCGCAACGCACGGATCGAATGGGGCGACTGCGATCCGGCCGGGATCGTGTTCTTTCCGCGCTATTTCGCGATGTTCGATAGCTGCACCACCGCGCTGTTCTCTCAGGTGCTGGGCATGAGCAAGTATCAGTTCACGCGCCACTACAAGTTCCAGGGCTATCCGATGGTGGACACCAAGGCGCGCTTCCTAAAGCCGACTAAGTTCGGCGATGATGTGGTGATTGAGACCAAGGTCGTGGAATTCCGCCGCTCGAGCTTTGACGTGCAGCACCGCATCACGCTCGACGGGGAACTTTGCGTCGAATGTTTCGACACCCGTGTCTGGGCTGCGCGCGATCCGAGCGATCCGGAAAAAATCAAGTCCAAGCCGATCCCGCCGGAGGTCATCGCGAAGTTTTCCGGTTCCTGACGTCATGCCGGAGCCCACACCCGTCGCCCTGATCACCGGCGCCTCTGCCGGCATCGGCGCGGCGCTGGCCAACGTGTTCGCCGACCACGGCCACATGCTCGTGCTCGCCGCACGCCGCGCGCCGCAGCTCAAGGCGCTAGCCGACGCGATCGAGGAGCGCGGCCACGCCCGACCCCATATCGTCATCATCGATCTCGGCCAGGCCGGTGCGGCGGCGCGGATCGAGGATGAGCTGCGCGAGCGCGGCGTTGAGCCGAAATTCCTGGTTAACAACGCCGGTTTCGGTCTGATGGGCCTCGCCGCGAGCCTTGATCGCGCGCAACAGCTTGCCATGATCGATCTCAACGTACGTGTGCTCACCGAACTGTCGCTCCGCTTCGTGCCGAGCCTGACACGGCACCGCGGCGGCATCCTCAACGTCGCCTCGGTGGCGAGCTTCATGCCGGGCCCCGGCATGGCCGTCTATCACGCCACCAAGGCCTACGTGCTGTCGTTCAGCGAAGCGCTGCACCGCGAGCTCGGCGGCCAGGGCGTGCGCGTCACCGCGCTGTGCCCCGGCCCCGTCCAGACCGAGTTCATGGCCCTCGCTGGGATTCCCGAAGGCAACTTCCCAAACTTCCTGGTGCGCTCGGCCGAGCGCGTGGCGCAGGATGGCTACGACGGATTGATGCGCGGGCGGCGCATTGTGGTGCCGGGATCGGTCAACAAGGGGGCAGCGCTGCTGGCGCGGCTGATGCCCCGGCGGCTGGTGTCGTGGATGCTGCGCACCGTCGCGCGTTCCGATCTCAAGTAGGGCGATACGTCCCATCCGCGGCAAAGCCCGCGAGAATGTCGCGGCCGCGCCGCGCCCATTGCTCGACCGGTACCGGCCCGCACACCAGCATCATATATTCGTAGGGCGCGCGCATGTCGTTTCCCATGATGAACTGATAGTGCATGCGAAACCAGCTACGGGTCAGTTTTTTGAAGAACTCCGGCGCCAGCATGTCGCGTAACCGCACGATCCAGACGAGCGGATTGCATCGCGCGAGGCCGGCATCGACGCCGATGCCGCTCACCGGGTCGAAATTGTAGAAATTCAAGATGTCAGCCCGCGCCTGAACGTCGATCCAGAGGATCGACGGCTCGACCGCGATCCGTGCGATGTCGCGATGCACACGGGCGGCGCCGCGATGCAGTCCGATCCCCGGCATCAGCGATCCCGGGGTCAGCAGCACGATGCGTGGACCGTGACGGCCGAGTTCGGGATCGAGCTCCAGCGCGCGCGCCAGCAAAGCCGGCGCGGTGACGCCGCCGCCGCTGTGGCCGACCACAACGATCTCGTCGGCCGCATTCTCCTTCGCGATGTCGACGAGGCGATGCGCGCCGACCTCGATGCAGCGATCCCAGCAGGACGGCTCGCCGCGCGCATATTCCAACAGATACGGCCAATGGCTGTTGATCTGGACGACGAACAACTTGTCGGCCAGCGGACGCAGCAGCCGAAAGCAGATGACTGCCGCCACGATGCCGACAATCACGGCAAACGCGAGCGGCCCGTCAACCAGCCGCATCGCCAGCCACGCGATCAGCCCGCCGCCCAAGCCGGCAAGCGCAAACCACCAGATCAGCATCAACTGGAACGCGGTCAGCGCGAGACCGTATTGATACGAGGCTTGGTAGACGCGAAACAACGTGCCAGTGAACAGATAGTTCAGCATCCAGGCAAGCGCACGCGGCACCTGACGCCATAGCGGCTCCGCCATGTTGGCGCGGATCATCTGCTCTTGGCGCAGGAAATCGTAGCGGGTCGCGACCTGCCAGTTCGGGCCTTTGGCGTCGATGATCCAGTGCGCGAAATCGTCGGAATCGATTTGCACGTCGCTGATGGACGTCTGCAACGGCCAGTTCTTCAGGAAGCGTCGGAACGAGCGGCTGAACAGGTTGTGGTAGCCCTCGGCACCCTGCGGATCGTAGCCCTCGACATAAACGATATGCCGCCGCCGGATCAAAGCATCTGCGCTGCCGTTATTCGTGGGCATTGCCCCGCCTCAATGATGATCACGCCGCAGCAGCTCGCGGAGCTTGTGGCGCTGCACCTTGCCGGTGGCCGTGCGCGGCAAATCGGCGACCGCCTCGAAGCGCCGCGGCTGCTTGTAGCGCGGCAATGCGTGCGAAAGGCATTCGCGTGCCGCACTCACGGCCGAGGCGTTGTCGGCACCGCCGGCCGGCACGACGTAAAGCACGATCTCGGCCAGGCCGATGTCGCTCTCGCCTAGCACGGCCGCGCTTTCGGCAATTGAGGCCTGGCCGGCGAGCGCATCCTCGATCTCCGACGGCGACACCCAGATACCTGACACTCGCAGCATGTCGCCGGTGCGGCCACGGTGATGATAGAAGCCCTCAGCATCGCGGAGATATTCATCGCCGGTCGAAAACCAGCCGTCTGGCCGGAACTGCTGGGCCGGCCGCTGCGGTGGCCCGTCGAGTCGATCGCCAGCCGAGCGATAGCCCTCGCACGTCGAAGGCATTCGAACCTCCAGCCGGCCCGGCGTATTGGCCGCATCGATCACCGCTCCAGCGTCGTCGACGATGCGAAGTTCCGTGCTCGGCATCGCCTGACCCGATGAGCCGGGTTTGCGATGCGTCGGCGTGTTGCCGATGATCATGTAGATGCATTCCGAGCAGCCCAGCCCGTCAAGGATCGGATGTCCGCCGGCTTCCTCCCACGCAGTCCAGATCTGCGGCGGCATCCGCTCGCCAGCCGAAACGAAATAGCGAAGCGCGCGGAACGGCGCCGTCTTCGCCAGACCCGCTTCGAGCAGGCGGTGATAGACCGCCGGCACACTCAACAGCACGCTTGGCTTGAAGCGCGTCACTGTCTCGGCGACGGTCGGCGCGGTGGCCCAGCGCTCGAGCAGGATGTTGCCTGCGCCCATGCGGAGCGCTGCGAACATGTTGCCGATCGCATAGGCAAAGTGAAAGCGCGAGGTGGCGAACAGCCGGTCGTTCTTCGAGCAGCCCAGGATCCGCTCGTAATACCCCGCGCACATGCCGACATTGCGGTGATGATGCTCGACCGCCTTCGGCGCGCCGGTCGTTCCCGAGGTCATCACCCAGAACGCCGGATCGCTCGGCTTGCGAGGCACCGGAACAAGCGGCGTGGCGGACGTAGACTTCCACGCGGCGAGATCGTGCTCGCGGCGGATCACGCGGATCCGCGGCAAGGCCTTGGCAACCGCGGGCACGGCAATATCGGCGAACTCGCCATCGATCACCAAAGCCACCGGCCGGACAATGCCAAGAATCTGCTCAAGCTCCTCGGGGTTGGCGCGGCTCGAGATCGCCGCCGCGATGGCCCCTATGGCCATCGTGGCAAGATGGGTTGCGACAATGTCGGGCGTATCGAGCATTAGCATGCCGACGCGGTCGCCAGGGCAGACGCCCAATTCACGCAAGCCAACTGCGAACTGGCTGACGCGCTGTTCCAGCGCGCCATAGCTCAGCGTCTCGCTGGCGCTAAGCAGCGCCGGATGCGCAGGCCCAGCAACCTTGAGCCCGTTCAACAGGCAATATTCGACGGCATTCATTACGGAGCGGCGACCACTTCGACGATCTCCACCGCCGGATGCGCGGTGGGCAGCACGCGCGCAAGTTTCAGATCAGCCTTCTCGAACAGCGCCTGATACTCCTGCACGGTGCGTTCGCGCCCGCCGGTCAGCAGCATGACGTGAAGATCGAGCCAGCGGCCGGGCCCCGGCGTGTCGTCCGTCGGCACCGTCTTCTCCAGAACCAGCACGCGGGAATCCGGCTTCATGGCCCGGCGAACGTTTTTCAGCATCTTGATGCAGTCATCGTCGTCGTAGTCGTGCAGCAGATGCCGGAACAGATAAGCATCGGCGCCCGCCGGCACGGTTTCGAACACGTCGCCGGCGGTGAACGTCACGCCCGGCAGCGGGCCGCCAGCGCCGCGCTTGGCCGCGTCGACTCCCTCCTTCAGATCGAATAGCGTCCCGCGCACATGCGGATGCGCGGCAATGATCGCCGACAAGAGCATGCCGTGTCCGCCACCGACATCGATGATCTGCTTGAACTGCGAAAAATCGTAGGCTGCGACGATGGCCGGCGTCTCGGGCGAGTGCACCTCGAACATCATGCGCTGGAAGCGCGCACCTTCTTCCGGATTGGCGTGCAGCCAATTGAACAGCGGCTTGCCCTTCAGGGCCTCGAACGCGATGCCGCCTTCAAGCGCGCCATCGAGGTGACCCCAGATCTCGCCGTTGTATTCAGTCAGCAGTTCCGCCGACGTGCGCATCGAATTCGGCGCATTCGAGGTCAGCATACGGCCGAGCGGTGTCAGGGCGAAGCGCCCGCCGGCGCTTTCGGTGACGATGCCGCAGGTCGAAAGTGCGCGCAGCAGCCGATAGACGCGGTCGGTGATGAGGCCGCGAGGCTTAGCGATCGCCTCGGCATTGTCGGCGCCGGCGTCCATCGCATCCGCGAGACCAAGCCGCGCAAATGTGCCGATGGCATGCGTCACCCACAGGCTGGAGAGAAGCTGCATCATCTTCTTGTGCAGCGATCCGGCATCCGCAGGTGTCTTGGGTGGCTTGACGTTTTCGACTTTCAACGTCCCTCTCCGGCTCGAAAATTCGTTGGCTTCAGCGAACGGATGTAGCCGACCGGCGGCGAAGCCATAGACCAACCAAGGCAGTGAATCCAGGGACGTTTTTCCCCGGAAATGGGCCAGTGGGCTTCCTTTACAAAGATGCGGTTCTGCGCCGCGCCGTCGAGCGCCGCTAGCGCGAAGGTCCGGCGCGGCAAATCGAAAGGCGCGCTGGCGCAGCAGCCAGCCCGGCCGCTATGATCGCCCCAAGCCTCCGCAACCCAAGGGATTGAACGCCATGACACAGTCAACCGCGCAGCGGGCCGAATCGAAAACCCGCACGCCGATCGCCGGAGAGGCGTTCCTCCGGGCGCTCGCCGATCACGGCATCGACTATTTCTTCGCCAACCCAGGCACCGATTTTCCGCCGATCGTGGAGGCCTTCAGCCGCGCCAAGCAGTCCAACGCCAAGGTGCCGACGCCGCTTGTCATCCCGCACGAGAACCTCGCGGTCGCGATGGCGCATGGCGCCTACGCGATGAGCGGACGCCCGCAAGCCGTCATGCTGCACGTCAACGTCGGTACCGCCAACGCCATCAATAACATCATCAACCTCAACCGCGACAACATCCCGCTCATTCTCGCCGCCGGCCGCACGCCGATCACCGAGAAGGGCAAGTTCGGCGGCCGCAACCGCTACATCCACTGGGGCCAGGAGATGTTCGACCAGGGCGGCATGCTACGCGAGGCGGTGAAGTGGGATTACGAGCTGCGCGTGCCCGAGCAGGTTACCGATGTCGTCTCGCGCGCGTATGAGATGACCATGTCGAGTCCGCGCGGACCGGTGTATCTGTCGCTGCCACGCGAGCCGCTCGCGGCGCCGATGCCGGAGCCGCTCGGCCCGGTGAAGCCGCGTCATGTCCCCGCCCCGCCGCATGCCGACCCGGCGATGATCGCGACGCTGGCCGAATGGATCGCCAACGCCGAAAAGCCGCTGATCATCACCACGGCGAGCGGCGCCGCGGCCATGGCGCCGCTCGGCCGCATCGCCGAAAAATATGCGCTTCCCGTCGTCACGCAGCGCCAGCGCGTGGTGTGCCTGCCGTCAAGCCATCCGATGCACATGGGCTACGACCCGCAAGGCCTGCTGCAGGAAGCCGATCTCGTCATCGTCATGGATGCCGACGTGCCGTGGATTCCGAACGAGCAGACGCCGCATAAGGACGCCCGCTTCGTCACGCTCGGCGAGGACCCGGCGTTCCGCCGCTATCCAATGCGGAGCTTCCCGAGCGATCTCGCCATTACCTCGAAGACGTCGACTGCGCTGGAGATGCTGGAGCAGGCTCTGGCGAAGCATTCGTTCCCGGAGGCGCGCATGAGCGCGCGCCGCACCCGTGCCGCCGAATTCAATCGCAAGCGCAAAGAGAATCTCGCCAAGGCCAGCGCCACGCCGACCGGCGACAAGATCAACTTCGCTTATCTGAGCCGCTTGGTGGGCGAATGCATCGGCGACGATGCCGTCCTCTTCAACGAATATTCGCTGATCCAGGAACAGATCTCGCGCGACAAACCCGACACTTTCTACGGGCTCTCCGCCGCCGGTGGCCTCGGCTGGGGATTCGGTGCCGCGCTCGGCGCCAAGCTCGCCGCGCCCGACAAGCTGGTCGTCGCCACGCTCGGCGACGGCGCCTACATGTTCTCCAATCCTATGGTCGGCCACTGGGTGTCGGACGTGCACAAGCTGCCGATCCTCACCATTGTCTTCAACAACAGCCTCTACGGCGCGGTGCGCGGCGCCACCATGTCGATGTTCAAGGACGGCGTCGCCGGCGAGGACGGCGGCCGCTTCATGGCCGACCTGTCGCCGAGCCCGGCGTTTGAGGCTGCGGTCAAGGCGCAGGGCGGCCACGGCGAGCGCGTCGAGAAGGCGTCAGAGCTCCCCGGAGCGCTGGCCCGCGCCCGTGACGTGGTGGTCAAGGAGAAGCGGCAGGCGCTGCTCAACGTGATTTGCCCGCCGTGATGCGGTGGGCAGCCGCTCACAATAAACACTCGACAAAACGCGAACCGGCCCTTTAAACAAACCCGGCAATCGGGAGGACAAAATTCATGACGATGCGCGTCGACGCCTATACCCATTTCATTCCGGAGCGGTTCTACAAGGACGTGATGTCCGTGGGTTCCCACAAGGACATCGGCAAGCGGATGATGGGCGTGCCGGCCATCTTCGACATCAATGTCCGCAAGAAGGTCGTCGACAAGTTCAAGGACTATTGCCAGATCCTGTCCTACCCGATGCCGCCGTTCGAGCTAATGACGAAGGATCCGGCGGAGACCGAGGAATACGCCAAGATCGTCAACGACGGCTTCGCCGAACTGTGCGCCAAGGACCCTGACCATTTCCCCGGTTGGGTGGCGCAGGCGCCGATGGCGGCGCCCGATGTCGGCGTTCGCGAGGCCGCCCGCGCGATGAAGATGGGTGCGCTCGGCGTGCAGATTTATACGAACGTTGCCGGCCGGCCACTCGACAATCCTGAGTTCGAGCCGTTCTGGAAGGCGATGAACAAGACCGAGACGCCGATCTGGCTGCATCCGTCGCGCACCGCAAGCTTCCCGGACTACCAAAGCGAAACCAAGTCGAAGTACGAGATCTGGTGGACGCTCGGCTGGTCCTACGAAACGGCCGCCGCGATGTCGCGGCTGGTGTTTTCCAAGATCATGGACCGCTATCCGAAGCTGAAGATCATCACCCACCACATGGGCGGCATCGTGCCGATGCTCGAGGGACGCATCGGACCGGGCTGGGACCAGATCGGCGCGCGCACCTCTGACGAGGATTATCAGGCGCTAAAGAAAACGCTGAAGAAGCGCCCGCTCGACTACTTCAAGGAAAGCTTCTACTGCGACTCCGCGGTGTTTGGCGGCAAGCCGGCGACCGAATGCGGCCTCGCGTTCTATCCGAACGACCGGATCGTGTTCGCGTCGGACTGCCCGTTCGACCCGGAGAAGGGTACGTATTACATCCGCGAGACCCTGAAGATTCTCGACAATCTCGATCTGTCGAAGGCGAAGTACAAGGCGATTATGTACGGCAATCTGGAGAAAATCACCGGCCGCAAGCTGGTGAAGTAGCCTCTCCTCGCCTTATTCGACACCATCATGGCCGGGGCATAGCGGTCCGAAGGACGGCGGCGCTTTGCTCGCCCATGCCCGGCCATTTCGTTTCGGTGAGCCGCCAATTGCGGGACATGCGCGCTGCGGGGCTCCGTTGATCCCGGAGCGTCCACAGCCTCCCTGCTCCGCCGGTGAATCCATAGCCGCCATCTGCTAGCGTCCGCCGCATGGAAGCCGCCCGCAACCTGCCGCCTGAGGACGCCGCCGATCCGCCACCAGAGGTCGTGGCGCGCCCATCGCCGATGATGGAGCAATACATCGAGATCAAGGCGGCCAATCCGGATTGCCTGCTGTTTTATCGGATGGGTGATTTCTACGAATTGTTCTTCGAGGACGCCGAAATCGCGAGCCGCGCGCTCGGCATTGTGCTGACCAAGCGCGGCAAGCACCTCGGCCGCGACATCCCGATGTGCGGTGTGCCGGTGATCCGCTCCGACGAATATCTGCACCGCCTGATCGCCCAGGGCCACCGCGTCGCGGTTTGCGAGCAGACTGAAGATCCGGCCGAGGCGAAGAAGCGGGGCAGCAAGTCCGTGGTGCGGCGCGATGTCGTCCGGCTGGTGACGCCGGGCACTCTCACCGAAGACACCCTGCTCGACGCCAATCGCAACAACTATCTGATGGCGATTGCGCGCGCGCGTACTTCCGCCGAAGCCGACAACAGCCGCTTTGCGCTCGCCTGGATCGACATTTCGACCGGCGAGTTTCGCATTGCCGAATGCGACCGGGCCGGATTGCCGGCCGAGATCGCGCGGCTCGAACCCGGCGAGATCGTGGTGTCCGACGCGCTCTATGGCGATCCCGAGCTGGCGCCATATCTACGCACCTTGCCCGCGGTGACGCCCGTGACGCGCGACGTGTTCGACGGCGCCACGGCCGAGCGGCGGTTGTCGGATTATTTCGCGGTCGCCACCAGCGAGGCATTCGGCACCTTGTCGCGACTGGAGCTCAACGCCGCGGCGGCATGTATCACCTATGTCGAGCGCACGCAGCTCGGCAAACGGCCGCCGCTATCGCCGCCGCTTCGCGAAGCGCAGGGTGCCACCTTATCAATCGACCAGGCGACGCGGGCGAACCTTGAGCTCACCCGCACGCTCAGCGGCGAGCGGCGTGGCTCGCTCCTCGCCTCGATCGACCGCACCATGACGTCGGCGGGCTCCCGTCTCCTGGCGCAACGATTGGCCGCGCCCCTGACGGAGCCCGAAGCGATCGACCTCCGCCTCGACACTGTCGAGATTTTCGTCGGCGACGCGATCGCGCGCCAGCAGACCCGCGAGCTTCTCCATATCGCGCCCGACATGGCGCGGGCGCTGTCGCGGCTCGTGGTCGGCCGCGGCGGACCGCGCGACCTCGCCGCAATCCGTGACGGCATTGGCGCGGCAGCGGCGCTGGCCAGCCGGCTCGACAAGCTGTCGCCCAAATGCGCGGAGCTCAACAACGTGCTCGCGGCACTACGGGCGCCCGATCAGGAAATCATGCGCGAGATGATGGCTGCGCTCTCCGACGAGCTGCCGCTGTTTAAGCGCGACGGCGGTTTCATCCGTGCCGGATACGACACGGCCCTCGATGAATCGCGATCGTTACGCGACGAATCCCGCCAGGTAGTGGCGCAATTGCAAGCCCGTTACGCCGACGACACTGGCGTCAAGTCTTTGAAGATACGCCACAATAATGTGCTTGGTTATTTCGTCGATGTCACCGCCCAGCACGGCGAGAAGCTCCTGGGTGCGCCGCTCAACGCGACCTTCATCCACCGACAAACCCTTGCCGGCCAGGTCCGATTCACCACCACCGAGCTCGGCGAGCTCGAAGCGAAAATCGCCAACGCCGCCGACCGCGCGCTCAACCTCGAGCTCGAGATGTTCGAGAAGCTCGCGGCCGCAACAATCGCCGCCAGCAATGAGATCAAGGCCGCCGCCGAGGCCCTGGCCGTGCTCGATGTTTCGAGCGGGCTTGCGACGCTTTCGGTCGAACGATCCTATGTCCGCCCGGACATCGACCGCTCGCTCGACTTCGTCATAGAAGGCGGCCGCCACCCGGTGGTCGAGCAGGCGATCAGCGATCCGTTCGTCGCCAACGATTGCGATCTGTCGCCGCCGGCCGGCGCGAGCTCAGGTCGCATCTGGCTGCTCACCGGGCCCAACATGGCGGGCAAGTCGACGTTCCTTCGCCAGAACGCGCTGATCGCTGTTCTGGCGCAGATGGGCGGCTTCGTGCCGGCGAAACGCGCCAAGCTCGGCGTGGTCGATCGCCTGTTCTCGCGCGTTGGCGCGGCGGACGATTTGGCGCGTGGCCGCTCGACCTTCATGGTCGAGATGGTGGAAACCGCGGCCATTCTCAATCAAGCGAGCGAGCGCTCGCTGGTCATTCTCGATGAAATCGGGCGCGGCACGGCGACCTTCGACGGTCTTTCGATCGCGTGGGCTGCGATCGAGCATCTGCACGAACAAAACCGTTGCCGTGCGTTGTTCGCCACACATTTCCACGAGCTCACCGCGCTCGCGCCCAAGCTCAATCGTCTTCACAACGCCACCGTGCGCATCAAGGAATGGCAGGGCGAAGTGGTATTCCTGCACGAGGTGATTCCCGGTTCGGCGGATCATTCCTACGGCATCCAGGTGGCGAAGCTTGCCGGCCTGCCCACCAGCGTGATCGAGCGCGCCAAAGTGGTGCTGGCGATGCTCGAAGCCGATGATCGCGCCAAACCGCGGGGCTTCGAGGATTTGCCGTTGTTCGCCGCTCCGCCCCGCCCGGCTGCACCCGATCCGCGCCAGGTTGCGCTCGATGCGTTGCTGGCAACGCTGCAATCCATCCACCCCGATGAACTATCGCCTCGCGAAGCGCTTGAGGCATTGTACGCGCTGAAGCAGCGCGCACCGGGCGCGCATTAGCCGCAATCGCGTCCGCCTTGCCCTGTGCTAAGCTCTGGGCAAACTGGCTTACGTGAGGGAGGCGATGAACATATTGCTCGGCCGTGCGATCCCCCTCGGCTGCCTGCTGGCAAGTCTATTCGCGGGTCCTGGCGCTTTCGCCCAATCCTACCCGAGCCGCACCGTCACCATTGTCGTGACCTCCGCCGCCGGCGCACTGACCGATGTGCTCACTCGCGCCGTCAGCCATCGGCTATCGCAAATATGGGGCCAGTCCATCGTGGTCGAGAACCGCGGCGGCGCCGGGCACAACTTCGCCGCAACCGCCGTCAAGGCGGCGGCCGCCGACGGCTACACGCTGCTGTCCTCCGAGACCGGCTTCGCCACCAGCCAGCCTCATCTCCATACCAAGGGCAAACTGCCCTACGACCCGGAGACCGACTTCATCCCGGTGGCCGGCTACGCCGGTATTCCGATCGGCCTCTTAGTGCACCCGTCGGTGCCAGCGAAGTCGGTCGCCGAATTGATCGCGTTGGCCAAGGCGAAGCCCGGCGCGATGACCTACGGCACCGCCGGCGTCGGCACTGCGCTCCACACCGGCGCACTGCTGCTGGAGAGCCTCGCCGGCATCAAGATGACGGCGGTCCATTACCGCGGCGCGGCGCCTGCGCTCAATGACTTGATCGCCGGCCACATCAACATGATCACGATGGGACCATCGGTGGCACTGCCGGCCGTCGCGGATGGCAAGCTCAACATGCTGGGCTTCGGCAGCGAGCAGCGCGTCGCGCAGTTTCCGAACGTGCCGACCATCGCCGAAACCGTTCCGGGCTACGAGGCGGCGGTATCGTTCGGCCTGTTCGCGCCGAAGGGCGCACCGCGCGATATCCTGATCAAGATCAACGCCGACATCCAGAAAATCATCAACGATCCGGAATTTCGCAAGCGCTTCCTCGAGTCGCTGGTGGTTCAGCCGATCCCCGGCTCGATGGATGCTTTCGCCGAATATCTACGCAAGGACTCTGCCAAATGGGCCAAGGTCATCGACGCGGCCAATTTGAAGATCGATTGAGGATGGCGGCGATGCAGGCCGGGCTCCATGCCCGGCTTGCCGCGCTCGGCCTGCTCGGCTGCCTGCCTGCCGCATGTCCAGCGCAGGCGCAGTCCTATCCGACCCGGCCCATCACCATCGTGGTGCCGGCCGCACCCGGCGGGGTCAGCGACACCATGGCGCGGCTGGTGGCGCAGCGCTTCACGACCGCGTGGGGCCAACAGGTGATCGTCGAGAATCGCGGCGGCGCCAACCACGCCATCGGCGCCGCGATGGTCGGCAAGGCTGCGCCCGACGGCCACAGCATGATGGTCGCCGCGGAAACCGTGTTCGTCATCAATCCCACGCTCCACTCCGGCAAGCTGCCTTACGACGTCAACGATTTCGCGCCGATAACCGGCCTTGTCCGCATCAACCAGGGGCTGCTGGCGCATCCGTCGCTGCCGGCCAACAACATCGCCGAGCTGATCGCTCTGGCAAAGCAGAAGCCGGGCGAGATCACCTACGGCAGCTCGGGCGTCGGCGCCGCCGGGCACGTCAATGTCGCGCTACTGGAGAGCTTGGCCAACATCAAGCTGACACCGATCCATTACCGCGGCGCAACGCCGGCGCTGAACGACGTGCTGGCCGGGCACATCATGCTCACTTCGGTGAGTCTCAGCGCATCGGTACCGCCATATCGCGCCGGCAAGGCCAAGATGCTCGCGGTGGGCAGTGCCAAACGTCTGCCGCAAATCCCTGAGGTGCCGACCACCGCCGAGACCGTGCCGGGCTACGAGGCCGTCACGTGGTTCGGCCTGTTCACCACAGCCGGCACGCCGCGTGAGGTGATCGGCAAGATCAACGCCGAAGTGCGGGCGTTGTTCGCCGAACAGGCGTTCCTCGACCGGGCCATCGTTCCCGGCATGTTCGAGTCGATGGTAAGCTCGCCCGAGCAGTTTGCCGAGTTCATCAAGTCTGACAGCGCGAAATGGTCCAAGGTGCTGCGTGAAGCCAACATCAGAGCCGATTAGCCGCCGCGCCCAGAAAGGAAACCCATGACCAAATGGCTTGGTGTTCTGGCTTCCCTCGGTTGCCTGTTGATGGTGGCATCCGCACAAGCGCAGACGTATCCCTCTCGCCCGATCAATCTCGTTGTCACCGCGGCGGCCGGCGGCGTCACTGACGTGGTGGCGCGCGCCTTCGGCCAGAAGCTCACCGAGGCGTGGGGTCAACAGGTCATCGTCGAGAACAAGGGCGGCGCCGCGCACGTGACCGGCGCCACCTCGGTCGCTCGAGCCGCGCCCGATGGCTACACCCTGCTGGTGGCTGAGGCCGGCACCTTTGTCATCAATCCGGCGATCTATCCCAAGGGCAAATTGACCTACGACGAGAGGACCGACTTCATCCCGATCACCGGCCTTGTCCGCATCAACCAGGCACTCCTGGCCAGCAAGTCGCTGCCGGTTTCCAACGTCAAGGAGCTGATCGAACTCGCCAGGCAGAAGCCCGGCGAGTTCACCTTCGGCACCGCCGGCGTCGGCTCCGCGCCGCACATGAACATCGAGCTTCTGGAGAACATGTCGGGCATCAAGCTTGTGCCGGTGCATTATCGCGGAGCCGCTCCCGCTCTGACCGACCTGATGGCCGGCCACATCAACCTAATGTCGGTCAGCGTCAGTCTCGCGCTGCCGCCGGCCCAGGCGGGGCAGATCAAAATCTTAGGCATCGGCAGCGAGAAGCGGCTGGCGAAGGTCCCCGACATTCCGACTGTCGCCGAGACCGGCCTGCCCGGCTACGAGGCGACCACGTGGTTCGGCCTGTTCGCCCCCACCGGCACACCGCGCGACGTGGTGATGAAACTCAACGCCGAGGCCAAGAAAATTTTCTCCGACCCGGTGTTCGAGGAAAAGTTCATGGCGCCGCAGATGTTCCAGTCTCTGGTGACGTCGCCGGATGAATTCGACGCCCTGATCAAACGCGAAATGCAGAAGTGGTCGAACGTGATCGAGGCCGCCAAGATCAAGATCGAATAATTCGCCGCTGAACCGCGCGCCGCCGCCACCCGTACAGCACGATATTCCACACCACCGAGACGATCAGCGACAGCACCAGCCCGACCCAGGTACCGAGCGGCACCACGGCGAGATGCACCGTGAACAGGCAGGCGCTGAAGCCGACCAGGCCCCACATGGTGTTGGCGATCAGCGCCGCGGTTGCGGGCCCGCCGACGCGCGGCTGAAAGATCAGCATCAGGCTCGTCATCACGATCGGGTAGACCGCAAGCAATCCGGTCATGGTCGGCCCGACATGGCCGCTCAATCCCACCACCGCGGCGACGAGACACGCCACCATGAAAGCCCGCACCGGTATGTCGTACCACTTGCGCACGATCGCCGGCATCTGCACATGCCGATAGCGATTGGTCAGCGCGATGCAAATGCCGAACAGCGCCAGATTGGCCGCAACCACTGTGAGGAAGGTCCACGGCACCGAGCGCAGCAGGAACGCGACCACGAACCAGGCGGCCACCGCACCGGTCACGCTCACCACCATGGCACTGCGTTGCGCCAGCATGATAAAGACCAGCGAGAACACGGCGGTTGCGCCATGCGCGGCGATACTGCCGATGGCGCTCGCCGAGATGAACGCCGAGTCGTGGTCGAGCCCGACGAACACATAGGCTGGGCCGGCGGCGATCGGCAGCGTGGCGACAATCGCGCCGATCGCAGCGCCGGCGCGCTCGGCCACCATCGCCGCGGCAATGACGAAGCCGGCGGTGACCGCCATCTTGAGAACGAGTGAGAGCCAGAAAATCAAATCGGGGGACATCGGAAGCTCAGTAAAACGTCGTCAACTCCTGAGATAGCATTAAAGACGTCAATGGCCGGGACAATCCCGGCCATGGCGCAAAAGGCACGATTTGTCTTGATATCATGCGCGCTGCATCTTGATGTCCACCGGCGGGCCCTTGGCAATGGTCTGGTAGACGACACAGTAGCGCTCAGTGAGCTTGAGCAACTGGTCGAGTTTCTCCTGCGGTGCGTCGGTCGCGACGTCAAAGCGGAGCCGGATTTGGCGGAACCCGACCGGGGCCTCCTTGTCGACGCCGAGCGTGCCGCGGAAATCGAGATCGCCCTCGGCTGACACCGTGCCGGACTTCAGCGGAATGGCGAGCGCGGTCGAAACCGCTTTGAGTGTGACGCCGGCGCAGGCGACCAGCGCCTCCAGCAGCATGTCGCCCGAGCAGAGCTCCAGCCCCGATCCGCCGGTCGCCGGGTGCAGGCCGGCGACCGCGAGCGCACGGCCGGTCTCGACCTTGCAGGCGATGTTCTGGTCGTCGAGCGTGCCTTTGGCCTTCAAGGTAATCAGCGCCGCGCTTGCGTCCGACTTGTAGCGCTCCTTGATCGGCGCTTGCATCGCGCGAAGTTCGTTGGCGTCCATTGTTCTGGTTCCTTGTTCTTAATTCGGATTCAACACCACGCGGCCGACAATCTTGCCGGCGCGCAGTTCGCTCATCACTGCGTTGACATCGTCGAGTGGCCGCGTCGCGACCGGCACCGGCGGCAGGCCGGTGCGGCGAACGAGCTCGATCAGCTCCCGCATCTCCGGCAGGCTGCCGACATAAGAGCCCTGAATGGTGATCGCTCGCATCGGGAATGGCGGCAGCGACAACGTGATATCCCCGCCGTAGAGACCGACGATGATGTACTTGCCGCCCTTGATCAGGCTGTCGATGCCGAGTCGAGCGGTCGCCGACGAGCCGACCAAGTCGATCACCGCCCAGGCACCACCGTTGGTCGCCGCGACGATCTGCGCCGCCGCGTCCGGCGTGCCGCCGTCGAAAACCAGGTCTGCGCCGGCCGTTTTCGCCGCCTCGCGCTTCTTCGGATCGATGTCGACGACGATGGCGCTCTTGCCGCCCATCGCCTTGTGAATCGCAATGCACATCAGGCCAAGGCCACCGGCGCCGATGATCACGACCGGGTCAGTTGTGAGAGTCGGTCCTACCTTCTTCAAGGCACCGTAGGTGGTGACGCCGGAGCAAGCGAGCGGCGCGGCGCGGTCGGCCGGCAGATCGCCGATGTCGATCAGGTAGCGCGGGTGCGGCAGCAGCAAATAATCGGAATAGCCGCCGTTCGAGAACACGCCGAGGCTTTTCATCGCGCGGCAGAGATTTTCTTCGCCACGCCGGCAGACCGCGCAGGTGCCACAGCCGATCCATGGATGCGCCAGCCTGCGGTCGCCGACCGTCATCCCCTCAGCCTGCGGCCCGACTGCCACCACCTCGCCGACATTTTCGTGGCCGAGCGTGACCGGCAGCTTCATGCCGCGGTCTTCGAGGCTCATTCGCTTGCCGCCACCGAGATCGAAATAGCCATCGGACAGATGCAGGTCGCTGTGGCAGACGCCGGCAGCCAGCACCTTGAGCAGCACCTCGGTGCCGGTCGGCTTCGGCGTGGGATATTCGTTGCACTGAAGCGGCTGGCCGCAGGTGCAGACCTGGAAGCTGCGCATATCGCCCCCTACGCGTCACACATGTTGCGCCTAGGTATAAGAGGCGGCTGTCCGGCACAAGTCCAGGCACGGAGGCGTGATTACCACCACATCGCCGCGCCCTGCGCAGCTTTTTGCTCGGCATGCTCAACGCCAACGGCGCGGTCGAGCGAACGGTCGAGCGCCGTAAGCACGCGACGCTTGGCAAAATCAAACGCCGCCGACTGGCGATCGCGCGGACGCGGCAAGTCGATCTCGATTTCGTCGGCGATCCGGCCGGGGTGCGGCCGCATCACGACGATGCGGTCGGCAAGTGCAATCGCCTCTTCCACATCGTGGGTGACCATGATCAGCGTCGGCTTGAATTCGGCCCACAGGTTGAGCAAGTGGTCCTGCAGGTCGACGCGGGTGAAGGCGTCGAGCGCTGAGAACGGCTCGTCGAGCAGCAGCACCTGCGGCCGCGGCACCAGCGCACGGGCGATGGCGACGCGCTGTGCCTGGCCGCCGGACAGTTCGCGCGGCCACATGTTCGCCTTTTCCGAGAGACCGACCCGGTCGAGCGCGTGGGCAACGCGTTCGGCGCGCTCGTGTTTCGGCCGGTCCTCGATGCCAAAGCCGACGTTGCCCGCGACGGTAAGCCACGGCAGCAGGCGTGGCTCCTGGAAAATGATGCCGATCTGCTCGTGCGGCGTGGTAATCTTCGTGCCGTCGAGCAGCACCGATCCTTGCGTCGGCGTGTCGAGACCGGAGATCGCCCGCAACAACGTCGACTTGCCGCAGCCGGAGCCGCCGATCACTACGACGATCTCGCCGGGCACGACACCGAGCGTGATGGCATCGAGCGCGTGCACGCCGTTCGGGTAGGTCTTTCCCACGCGTTCGAGGCTGAGCATGTCAGTTCTCACTCGCCGGCCTGAATTTGTCCTCCCAGCGCAGGAACGGCGCACTGGCCAGGACCACGATGGCATCGGTGATCTTGCCGAGAACCGCGAATGCCAGAATCGCGGCAACGATCTCAGCCGGTTTGCCAAGCTGTTGACCGTCGATCAGGAGATACCCCAGCCCTTCGGACGCGCCCATGAATTCGGCGGCGATAACGAACATCCATCCCAGGCCCAGGCCGGCACGGATCGAAACCACATACGCCGGCAAGACGGCCGGCAGCAGAATGCGCCGGACCATGGCAGCACCTGACAACCGGAACGCCCGGCCGACCTCCACGATCTTGCGATCGACCGACAACACAGCGCCCACCACACCAAGATAGATTGGGAAGAAGACCCCGACCGCGATCAACGCAACCTTCGAGGTCTCAAAAATTCCCAGCCATAGAATGAAAAGCGGTATCCAGGCGATCGAGGGCACCGCGCGGAGGCCTTGTAGGCTTGGATCAATGACGCGCCGGACCAACGCCGAATAGCCGGCGATCGCCCCGAGCAGCGTCCCTGCCACGGTTCCCAATCCGAATCCCACCGTCACGCGCAGCAGCGTCGCGATGACGTGACGAAGCAATTCGCCGGATTGCGCGAGCTCTGCGAACTCCTGGTAAATCCGCGATGGCGGGGGCACGAGCCGTCCATCGGAAAATCCGAGCCGGACGATGATTTCCCAGACCACCGCCAGGCCGACCGGCAACGCCAGGCCGAGCATCGGTCGCGACCAGCGCGCCATGCGGTCGCGTGTGGCCCTGCGTTGTTCCGGTGTGGCTTGCCCGGCGGCGATTGTCATGGACACAAAGGACATACCAACACCCAGCGCAACGCAAGCCGCGGACCCCAGGGTCGTCGCGCCCTTGCCGTTCGGGCTAAGGCGGACGTCCCCGACGGCTTTGGCGATCAGTTCGTCAGCGGCACGCTTGAATCGATCAAGCCGTCGACCGTGGCCTTGACGTCCACATCCGCCTTGATGACGCCGGCCTGCTGGAGCGCGAGGCCCGCCGCCAGGATCGACTCGCGCTGTGGCGCGCCGATCTTGTTATGGGTCAGCTCGGTGCGCTCCTTGAGTTGCTTGTCCACCACCGCGTCGGGCAGTTTGGTTGCGGCGATGAAGACCTGCTTGAGCTCGTCATAGTGGCCGAGCGAATACTTGCGCGCCTCTTCGTAGACCGCGAGCACGCGCTTCACCAAATCGGGATGGTCCTTGAGGAATTCCTCGCGGACGTTGAGGATGCCCCAGGTGTTGGCTTCCTTGTTGCGATAGAACAGCTTGGCGCCATCCTCGACTTCAGCCTGCGCCATCATCGGATCGAGTCCGGCCCAGGCCTGCACGTCGCCGCGAATGAGCGCGGTCTTGCCATCCGGATGCTGCAGCAGTACGGGCGTGATGTCCTTCTCGGTCAGCTTCACGCCCAGCAATGCGCGCACCAAAAAGATATGCGGGTCGGTGCCGCGGGTCACCGCGACCCGCTTGCCTTTGAGATCTTCGATCTTGGTGATCTGCGAATCTTTGGTAGTGACCAGCGCGGTCCACTCCGGCCGCGAATAGACGTAGATCGACTTGATCGGATTGCCATTGATCTTGGCGAGCAGCGCCGCCGAGCCCGCGGTAGAGCCGAAGTCGATCGAACCGGCGTTGAGGAATTCCAGCGCCTTGTTGGAGCCAAGTGTCTGCACCCAGCGGATACCGATGCCGTCCTTGGCGAATTCCTTCTCCAGCAACCCCTTTTCCTTCAGCAGCATGGAAACGGGGTTGTAGGTCGCCCAGTCGATGTTGATGGTCTTGGGCTTGTCGGCGCCGAAACTCGCGGTCGGCAGCAAGCCGGCCAGGAGCACGGAAGCCAGCAGCGATCGGCGAGACAGGATGAACTTTGTTACGCGAGCCACGAGTACCTCCACATTGCGCGGTCGAGCCGGACCGCTGATTGATGGAGGCGGGCAAACATATGCCCGCCCGTCAGCTTTTTGCGACGGGGCGGGCCCCGACCGCTTTAGCTGCATTTATTAAGCGCCCGCAAGCTGTTCGCTTCAAATCGGCGCTGATCTGTAGGTACGAACTAACCTATTGTTTGTCAAAGAGAAAATAATGATACGGCGGAGCCAAGTAGGGGAATTTGCTTTCCTTTTGAGCACGCTTTGCAGTGATCTTGTTTTCCCCTACCGCGCTGCGCCGTGACAGGAGGCGCGCGCTTCGCTATCGGGATACCGGATGCTCACCCCCGACAAGCCACTGCATGACGACAAGCTGTTCGACGAGCACGTGCTCGTGGCCGAACTCGCGCTGCTCGCCAATCAGCATGCCGGCTCCGAACAAGAACTGCGGCGCGCGGTGGCACAACGGCTCAAGGCCGTGCTGGCGGCCGGCCGCAAGCAAGCCGAGCAACTGCTCCTGAAGGATCGCCAAGGCCGGCGCTGCGCCGAGCGGCTGTGCTTCATGATGGACGAGATTATCCGTGTGCTGTTCGAGTTTGTCGGGACGCATCTTTATCCGTCGGAAAATCCTTCCGACTCCGAGCACATGGCGATCGTAGCGACCGGCGGCTACGGCCGCGGTCTACTCGCGCCTGGCTCCGATATCGATCTGTTGTTTCTGCTGCCGTACAAGCAGACGGCCTGGGGCGAGTCGGTTGCCGAGGCGATCCTGTATTGCCTGTGGGATCTCGGGCTCAAGGTCGGCCATGCCACCCGATCGATCGACGAATGCATCCGCCAGGCCAAGGCGGACATGACGATCCGCACCGCCATCCTGGAATCCCGGTTCCTGCTCGGCGACAAGAAGCTATTCGACGAGTTGATGACGCGCTTCGACAAATCCGTCATCCAGGGCACCGGCCCGGAGTTCGTCGCCGCCAAGCTCAACGAGCGCGAGGAACGCCACCGCAGAGCCGGCCAGTCGCGCTATCTGGTCGAGCCCAACGTCAAGGACGGAAAGGGCGGATTGCGCGACCTGCACACGCTGTTTTGGATCGCGAAATACGTTTATCGCGTCCACGACGTCGAGGAACTGATCGACCGCGGTGTGTTCGACGAAGACGAACTCAAGCTGTTCCGCCGCTGCGAGGACTTCCAGTGGTCGGTCCGCTGCAACATGCACTTTCTTACCGGCCGCGCCGAGGAGCGGCTGTCCTTCGACATCCAGCGCGAGATCGCCGTTCGGCTCGGCTACACCGAACATCCGGGCATGAAGGACGTCGAGCGCTTCATGAAGCACTACTTCCTGATCGCCAAGGACGTCGGCGATCTCACCGCGATCCTGTGTTCTGAACTCGAGGACCGGCAGGCCAAGCCTGCGCCGGTGCTGAGCCGGATGATGGCGAAGTTTCGCCCGCCTCGCGGCCGGCGCGCTCTTCCCGAGACCGAAGACTTCCTCGACGACAACAATCGGCTCACCATCGTCGACAAGGACGTCTTCGCGCGCGACCCGGTCAACTTCATCCGGATGTTTCGTCTGGCTCAGAAGCACCATCTGGTGCTGCACCCCGACGTCATGCGCCTGGCGAACAAGTCGCTCAGACTGGTCGATGCAAAGCTCAGGCAAAATCCCGAGGCGAACAGGCTGTTCCTCGAAATCCTGACCTCGCAGGATGCCGAGATCATCCTGCGGAGGATGAACGAAACCGGCGTGCTCGGCCGTTTCGTGCGCGCCTTTGGGCGCGTCGTCGCGATGATGCAGTTCAACATGTATCACCATTACACGGTGGATGAACACCTGCTGCGCTGCATCGGCATCCTAGCGGAGATCGAACGCGGCAGTAACGATGAGTTCGTGCTTGCCAGCGACCTGATGCGGAAGATCTTGCCCGAGCATCGCACCCTGCTTTATGTGGCGCTGTTTCTGCACGACATCGCCAAGGGGCGGATCGAGGACCACTCGATTGCCGGCGCCCGCATCGCGCGTGTCTTTTGCCCACGGCTCGGACTGTCGGCCGCGGAAACCGACACTGTCGCCTGGCTGATCGAACAGCATCTCGTCATGTCGACGGTGGCACAGTCGCGCGACCTGTCTGACCGCAAGACCATCGAGAATTTCGCCGCGGTGGCACAATCATTGGAGCGAATGAAGCTGCTCACCATCCTCACCACCGCCGACATCCGCGCGGTCGGGCCCGGCGTCTGGAACGGCTGGAAAGCCCAGCTGCTGCGCACGCTCTATTATGAAACCGAGCCGGTGCTCACCGGCGGCTTCTCCGAGGTCAACCGCGCCCAGCGCGTGGCCATGGCGCAAGCCGAGCTGAGGGCCGAGTTGAAGGATTGGCCGACCGAACGGATCGACGCTTATATCGCGCGGCATTACCCGGCGTACTGGCTCAAAGTCGACGTACCGCATCGGGTCGTCCATGCCCGCTTCGTGCAAGCGGCCGAAGACGCGGGAGAATCAATCGCGACAACCTTCGCGCTCGATGCCACGCGTGGCGTCACCGAACTGACCATCCTGGCTCCCGACCATCCTTGGCTCTTGTCCACGCTAGCCGGCGCGTGCGCTGCCACTGGCGCCAACATTGTCGATGCGCAGATCTTCACCACCACCGATGGCCGCGTGCTCGACACCATCGCTGTTTCGCGCGAGTTCGAGCAGGACGATGACGAAATCCGCCGCGCCGGCCGCATCGCCGAGACGATCGAAAAGGCCTTGAGCGGAACGCTCAAGCTGCCGGATGTGGTGGCACGCCGCTCTGTCGCCAAAGGCCGGATCAAGGCCTTCGCCATCGAGCCAGAGGTGACCATCAACAATCAGTGGTCCAACCGTTATACGGTGATCGAGGTCACCGGCCTCGATCGTCCCGGCTTGCTCTACGAATTGACGGCAACGCTATCGAAGCTCAGCCTCAACATCACCTCGGCGCACGTGGCGACCTTCGGCGAACGCGTGGTCGACGTGTTCTACGTGACTGACCTCCTTGGCGCGAAAATTGCGTCGCCGACGCGCGAGGTGGCGATCAAGCGCGCGCTGTTGCAGCTGTTCGCGCCGGCCGAACAGCCTGTCGCGGTCAAGGCTGCCGGATCGCGATAGCGCGTGGTCGCTATCGCTGCGGCTGCGTCTGCGGCGGCTTCGTAACCGCCATATAGGCAGGCATGCTCCAGCTCGGCAAAAAGACCGGTAGCGAGTCCTTGGCGAACCTCAAACTGTTCTCGTTGCTATTCGTTGATGCAACTGGCGCCTGCTCTGCCACCTTTTTCTTCTTCTTGGTCGCAGCTGCAGCCGGAGAGGCCGCGATCGCAGCGATGACAACCGCAAATACAAACTTCTTCATAGTCCAACTCCCCCTGTTACGCCCCGCATGCCGGTGGCGATGCGCCTGACCACGATAGCATGGCTGGTCAACGAGACGAACCCCGAATCCGGAAGACGCGCATGCTTGCCTGTATGTTTTCTGATGATGCGCTTCATCAATGCCCACGCCGGTGAGGCGAGCGTCAGTCAGGCCGCTATACGGAAATATATCGGCGCTCAACGAATGGAGCCGACGCCCGGTGCGAAGCATCAGACGCCGATTCCATCCGTTCAAGGTCACACGCGAAACACGCGCGCTAAACCTATAAGCAGAGAAGAGCGGCTACTTCTTAGCCGTCTTGTGCTTCTTGTGCTTCTTGTGCATCGCCGTCTTCGCCGGCGCGGCGGGCTTAGCTGTCGCCGCGTATGGATTGACGGCATCTCTAACGAACTTGGTGGTGTTCGGGTTCAAATCCTGACCCTGAGCCACAGCCACGTTGGACGTGCTTGAAAATGCTGCAGCCACGATGACTGCAGCCAGAAGTGCGACTTTGCGCATTTTGATAACCCCCAGTCTTAAGTCCACCGGATTCCCCGGTATCCCGAAATCATGCACAAAAAAGCCTTGTTTGGAAATAGCTCCGGCTGCCAATCTCGGCCGCATCGAGGCCTGCGAATGCAAGGCGGCTGTGGGGTTTCAATCCCTCATCGCCGGCGGCTTAACTGCCCCTTAAAGCGCGCCCCGTAGCCTGACGCCAACCCGGCCAGAGCATTGCCGGTGGGGGACCGCCAGACGGGTTTGCGGGACGGATATGGCAGCGCCGAAGGCCAATGAACGCCGCGAACCTGTGTTTGACGGGGCGTCCGCGTCCGATTCAGCGGTGGCTGCATCCACTCCGCGCGGCTCCAAACCTTCCGATGGCGGCAATCGCCCCAAGCGCAAGCGGCGTAGCCGCAAACGCAGTGCCGGCGGTGGCGGCAGGCGGTGGACCGTCGGTCGGGTGGCGTATTGGAGCGCGGTCGTCGGCCTCTGGCTGGTCATCGCTACAATTGGCGGCGCGGTGTGGGTGGGCGCCCATCTGCCGCCGATCCAATCCCTCGAAATCCCCAAGCGCCCGCCCTCGATCAAGATCGTCGATCTGCAGGGGCGTCTGCTCGCCACCCGCGGCGACATGGGCGGCGACGCAGTGCCGCTGAAGGACCTGCCGCGTTACGTGCCGCAAGCATTCGTGGCGATCGAGGACCGGCGCTTCTACTCGCATTACGGTATCGATCCGATCGGCATCGCCCGCGCAATCGTCGCCAACATCCTGCATCGCAGCGTCTCGCAGGGCGGCTCGACACTGACCCAGCAACTCGCCAAGAACCTGTTCCTGACGCAGGAGCGCACGCTCTCCCGCAAGGTGCAGGAGGTGGCACTGGCGGCCTGGCTGGAGCGCAAGTTCAGCAAGACCCAGATCCTCGATCTCTATCTCAATCGGGTCTACTTCGGCGCCGGCGCCTACGGCATTGAGGCGGCGGCGCAGCGCTATTTCTCGAAGCCCGCAACGAAGCTCACCGTGGCCGAAGCGGCCACGCTTGCCGGCTTGGTCCGCTCGCCGTCGCGGCTTGCGCCAACTCGCAACCCGAATGGCGCCGAAAAACGCGCCCAGGTCGTGCTCGCCGCAATGACAGACATGAAGTTCATCAGCGACGACATGGCCAAGGTCGCGCTGATGCAGCCGGCGCACGCCATCAAGGCGCCGGGCGCCAGCTCGGTCGGCTACGTCGCCGACTGGGTCATGGACGTGCTCGACGACCTGATCGGCCGAGTCGAACAGGACATCGTGGTCGAGACGTCTGTCGATTCGATGTTGCAAGCTGCGGCCGAGGCGGCCTTGGTCGATGAGCTTGCCAAGAACGGCGCGAGGGCCGGCGTCGGACAAGGTGCGGTGGTGACGCTGTCGCCGGATGGAGCGGTGCGTGCGCTGGTCGGCGGCAAGAATTATGCCGAAAGCCAGTTCAACCGCGCAGTGGCGGCGAAGCGCCAGCCCGGCTCAGCATTCAAGCCGTTCGTCTATCTCACCGCGATCGAACGCGGGTTGACGCCGGATACCGTGCGCCCGGACAAACCGATCGCGGTCAAGGGCTGGCATCCGGAGAACTACAGCCGCGAGTATTTCGGCCCGGTTTCGCTGACCAAGGCCCTGGCGCTGTCGCTCAATACTGTGTCGGTGCGGCTGACCTTGGAGTTCGGCCCAACCGCGGTGATGCGGACCGCACACCGTCTCGGCATCGCGTCGAAGCTCGAGCCGAACGCGTCACTCGCGCTCGGAACCTCCGAAGTTTCCGTCCTCGAGCTGGTCGGTGCCTATGCCACGTTTGCTAACGGCGGCATGGCCGTGACGCCGCACGTGGTCGAGAGCGTGAAATCCGCAAACGGCAAGCTTTTGTATCAGCGCAAGGAGGACAGTCTCGGCCGCATCGTCGAGGAGCGCTACGCCGGCATGATGAACGCGATGATGCAGGAAACCTTGCTCGCCGGCACCGCGCGCAAGGCCGAGCTGCCCGGCTGGCCGGCCGCCGGCAAGACCGGCACCTCGCAGGATTTCCGCGACGCCTGGTTCATCGGCTACACCGGCCACCTCGTCACCGGCGTCTGGCTTGGCAATGATGATTCGTCGCCAACGAAAAAGACCACCGGCGGCGGCATCCCGGTCGAGATCTGGAGCAAATTCATGAAAACCGCGCATCAGGGCGTGCCGGTGGTCGGCTTGCCGGGCGTATCCAACACTCCGTTGACCGCAAGTCTGTTCCCGCCGTTCGGCGGTTCGCGGATGGCGCCGCCGGCGCCGGTGCCGAACTCGGAAGGCCCGGTCCAAGCCGCATCCGCCGACGGCGGCATCGACAACTGGCTGATCAACCGGCTGTTCGGGCGGCGTTAGCCTAGGGCGAACGTAGACCCGCGCGCAGGCCTCGACTGAGCGTCCACAAAAGTAGCGATAGACCTCCCGCCAAAACTATTGCGATGGCGAGCGGCCATGCGGTCGAGCCGAGCGTGTGGCCGAGGATCGCGCCGACCATCGCGGACAAGGTCTGCGTGGTGAAGCCGAGCAGCGACGATGCGGCGCCAGCGCGGTCGGGAAAGGGCAGCAGCGCGCCGGCCTGCGCCTGCGCCAAGGTCATGCCCATCCCAATCATGTAGAGGCCGATGGCGGCGATCAGGCCAACCGCACCGTAGGACGTGAAGGCCAGCAGCAGAACCATCAGCAACCCGCCAAGCGCCATGGCGGCGGTGCCGAAGCCCATGGTCCGGCCGCCGCCCCAGCGCATGACAAAGCGCGCCGCGATGGTGGTGCCCACCATGTAGCCCGACGATCCGACCGCGAACGCCAGGCCGAATGCCAGAGCGGACAGGCCATAGATGTCCTGAATGACGAAGGCCGCGCTGGAAATCCAGGCGAACAGTCCGCACAGGCAGCAGGTCGCGATGCCGAGATGGATGACGAAGCCGCGGTCGTCAAGGAAGCGGCGATAGGACCGCAACGTCGAGGCGATCGACACCGGCTCAGCCGTGCGTTGGCGGACCGTCTCCGGCAGCAGAAACCACACCATGACCCAGGCGACCGCGCAGAAAATAAACAGCACTACGAAGTTCGATCGCCAGCCGAAACCGGTCTCCAGCACGCCGCCGATCAGCGGTGCCACCAAAGGCGCCAATGCCATGATCGCTGCCATGCGGGCGAGTTCGCGGCCGATGCGGGTGCCTTCGTACATGTCGCGCACCACCGCGCGCGCCAGCACGCTCGCCCCCGAGCCGCCCACCGCCTGGAGAAAGCGCGCGGCAATCAGCGTCTCGATGGAAAACGCCAGCGCGCAGGCCAGCGTCGCCAGGAGATAAATGCCAAGCGCCACGATCAGCACCGGACGGCGGCCGTGGCGATCCGACAGCGGCCCGTGGAACACCTGAGCGATGGCAAATCCGACCAGGTAGGCTGAGATCGTCAGCTGCACCTGGGACGTCGGCGCGTTGAGCAAGCGGCTGATCGAGGGCAGCGACGCCAGATACATGTCGACCGACAGCGGGCCAAGGCCCGTCAGCATCGCAAGCAGCAGAGTGAGCGCGAAGGAGCCTGGGGCCAGCATCGGAGGGCTTTAGCACGAGAATGCCAGCGCGAGCCGGGCGTCGCTGCATGGATGGAATGAATTTCAGGCGGTCGGTGCTTGCGGCTTTGCGTCTTCGCCCGACATGCCGAAGCGGTGCAGGTCGCTGCCATGGATGTCGAGCCATGCCTTGGCGCGGTTGGCGTCCGAGCAGACGCCGTTGACCAGCTTCCAGAATCGCGGCGAGTGGTTCATCTCGATCAGATGCGCCACTTCATGGACGGCGAGATAGTCCAGCACGAAAGGCGGCGCCAGAATCAGCCGCCAGGAATACGACAGCACGCCGGTGGTCGAGCACGAGCCCCAGCGGCTCGACTGGTCGCGGACCGAGATACGCTTGATCGCGACGCCGAATCGTTCGGCGGCACGGCGACTCGAAATTTCGAGATCCCGCAGCGCTTCGCGGCGGAGGAAATCGCCGACGCGACGATTGATATGCGGAGCGTCACCAGCAACGCACAACAGCGCCTCGCCGTCGGCGCCTGTTTCCGGCCACACCGTGCCACGCCGGCCTGGCCGGTGCACGATGCGGTGCTGCACGCCACGCAACGGCAGCAGCGTACCGTCAGCAAAAGGAGCCGCCTCGGGCAGGCGGCGCAGCCGCGCCGCAATCCAGCCGCCATTCTTCTGTGCGAACTCCTTGGCCTCGCGAACGCTGCCGCGCGGCGGCATGGTGAGAATGATCTCGCGGGTCGCGGCGTGAATGCGCAGGGTATAGCGGCGCGCCTGGCGGTGGCGGCGGATGCGCACCGGATAAATGGCCTGATCGAAGACGATCTGGATCGTCTGCGGTTCGCTCGGACGGCGATAGAGCAAGGCGCGCAGCGGCATTTTTGAGGACCCGAATCCCGGGTCGCAGACTAGCAGATTGACCGAAATCTTGTGCGAAACGTTTGTCCGATCCGAACCGAGCGAAGGCTAGTTCACAACCTGCAACGGCGTCCGGCGCACCGCTACTTTCGCCGGTGTCTGGATGCTCAGGATGAAGTCGGAAATGCGCGGCGCCACTTCCGAGCGGAAGCGCGAACCGTTGAACACGCCGTAGTGGCCGACGCCCAGTTGCAGATAATGCATCTTTTTCTCAGGCGGAATATTGACGCAGAGCTTGTGCGCGGCCTCGGTCTGGCCAACGCCGGAAATGTCGTCGTGCTCACCTTCGATGGTGAGCAGCGCACAGTTGCGGATCTGGCTCGGATCGACCCGGCGGCCACGATGCGTCATCTCGCCCTTGGGCAGAGCGTGGCGGACGAAGACGGTATCGACGGTCTGCAAATAATACTCGGCGGTCAGATCCATGACGGCGAGATATTCGTCGTAGAACTCGCGGTGCTTCTGTGCCGAATCGCCGTCGCCCTTGACCAGATGGACGAACAGATTGCTATGCGCATCCATGTGGCGGTCAAGATTCATGCTGACGAAGCCCTGGAGTTGCAGGAAGCCCGGATAGACGTCGCGCGTCACGCCCGGATGCGGGAATGGCACCTTGGTGATGACATTGCGGCGGAACCAATCGACGCCGCGCTCTTGCGCCAGCTTATTGACTGCAGTCGGATTGCTGCGGGTGTCGATCGGGCCGCCCATCAGCGTGATCGAACGCGGCGCGTGGCGATCGCCGTCGGTCTCCATCAGCGCGGTTGCCGCCAGCACCGGTACCGACGGCTGGCACACCGCAACGACATGGGTGTCGCCACCGAGGAAGTGCAGCATGCTGATGATGTAGTCGATGTAAGTGTCGAGATCGAAGCGCCCGTCCGTTACCGGCACCATGCGAGCGTCAACCCAGTCGGTGATGTAGACGTCGTGGTTGGGCAGGAAGGCTTCGACCGTGCCGCGCAACAGCGTTGCGTAATGGCCCGACATCGGCGCGACAATCAGAAGTTTCGGCTGTGGCCGCCGCGGCATGTGGCAGAACATGCGTTCGAAATGCAGCAGCCGGCAGAACGGGCGCTCCCACGCGGTGGCGATGTGAATGGGTGCACGCTCGCCGCCGATCAGAACCGAGTCGATGCCCCAGACGGGCTTGCCGTAGCGGCGGGTCGAGCGCTCAAACAACTCGGCGGCCGCAGCCATCGATTTGCCGTAGGTGGTGTGCGCCAATGGGTTGAACGGATTCTTGAAGGCGAGCCGCGTAAAGTCGGCGACCGCGCGCGCCGGCTGCAGAGCCGCATGGCCCGCCTCGTACATCCAATAAAGACCGTTTGAGAGGGCCGGGCCGCCCGTCGCGGGCGCGCTGCCGAACTCTCCGATAGAGGCCGGCGCCCCGCCAAATTCGCCGATTGCCATGCTCTTTTTGGGCTCCCGGCCCTATTGCTGCGTTGCAGCATAGTGACGAAACAATGACATCGTCAACATATATGATCCATGTTGGGGAAGCGTTACCACCGCAAAAATGCAGGGTTTTCATGCCTCCGGCGAGGGAAGCCGGCCTCAGTCGCCGCCTTGCAGCAGGGTGCCTTCGCGACGAGCGCTTTTGAGAAACAGCAGGAAGCCGACCACCCCGCCGGCGAAAAGCACGATGTTGACGGCGAACGCCTGCATCATCAGGTCGGCGCGGAACACGTGCTCGATAATGAGCGCGCGCATGCCCTCGAACACGTAGGTCGGCGGCAACATCCAGGCCACCACTTGCAGCCAGGAAGGCAGCACCTCGACCGGGTAATAGACGCAGGTCAGCGGCAGGAACAGAAACATGAAACTCCACGCCATGTTCTCAGCGCCGAGGCCATAACGTAGCAGAATGCCCGCGACCAGAATCCCGATTGCCCAGCTGGTCAGCAACAGATTCAAGAAGAATACCGCGAGCGCGAGCCCAAGCGCCCAGAGGTTGAAGCCGAAGAATGCGATCGCCAGCAGCGACACCGGCACCATGCCAACCGAAAGCCGGATGACACTCTGGATCATCAGCGCCGCCACGAACTCGGCCGGACGCAACGGGCTCATCATCAGGTTGCCGAGGTTGCGCGCGTACATCTCCTCGAGGAAAGAGATCGAGAAGCCGAGCTGACCGCGAAACAGGATGTCCCACAGCATCACCGCGCCGATGAATGTGCCGGCTGCCTTCATGAAGAAGCCGGAGTTCTGCGAGACGTATTGCTGCAGAAAGCCCCACATCAGCATCTGCACCGCCGGCCAGTAGATCAGGTCGAGCACCCGCGGCCAGGATGAGCTGAGCAGATACCAATGGCGGAGCACCATTGCGCCGACTCGGCGCGGCGAGAACGCAACGCGCGCCGGCGATTGCACCGTCATCGCGCGGTCTCCCGCGCTTCGCCGGTGCCGCGAGCGATGTCGAGGAACACCTCCTCCAGATTGCTGCGGCCATAACGGGCGATCAGCCGCCCCGGCGTGTCGTCATCCTCGATGAGGCCGGTCTTGAGCATGATGACGCGGTCGCACAACCGCTCGACCTCGCTCATGTTGTGCGAAGCGAGCAGCACGGTGGCGCCGCGCTCGCGCCGATAGCGTTCGAGCCGCCCGCGCACCCAATCGGCGGTGTCGGGATCGAGCGAAGCCGTCGGCTCGTCGAGCAGCAGAATCTCCGGTTGATTGATCAGTGATTTGGCGAGCGCGACGCGGGTCTTCTGGCCGGACGACAGCTTGCCGGTCTCGCGGTCAAGAAAGCTGTGCATATCGAATTCATCAGCCAGCGCCCGGATGCGACCGGCAACATCCTCGCAGCCGTACAGCATGCCGAACACGTTGAGGTTTTGCCGCACCGTGAGCCGCATCGGCATATTCACGTAGGGGCTCTCGAAGTTCATCCGGTGCAGCACCCGGTGGCGCTGGCGCGGCATCGCGGCGCCGAGCACCGTGACGATGCCGGCAGTCGGTTCGACCAACCCCATGATGGTCGAGATGGTGGTGGTCTTGCCGGCGCCATTGGCACCGAGCAAAGCCGTGCAGGAGCCGGCCGCAATGGCAAACGAGATACCGTCTACCGCGGTCACGGCCTTGTACAGCTTGACCAGGCGGTCCACGGCGATGGGGGTCGTGGCGGGGGCGAGCATGACCCCGCAGATGTGACGCGGGGCACGGCCCGGCGCAAGCCCCAAAGGGCCGAACGTGCCCGCCGTCGCCGCTACGTCGGTTGGCAACGTTGAGAACAGCGCCCGGCACACTAAGATAAGTCCATGCTCGAAGACACCGCCGACGTCTTGCATCTGCCGCAACGGCGAAACGTCCGACTCGACACGCTGCTGCGGCTGCGCTGGCTGGCGATCATCGGCCAGACCACGGCTGTTCTGGTGGTGTACTACGCGGTCGAATTCCCGCTACCGATCTGGGCATGCCTCGCGGTGATCGCGCTGTCGGCCTGGCTCAATGTCGCGCTGCGCGTGCGCTTCAGCCTGACCCAGCGGCTCGAACCCGAACGCGCGGCGTGGCTGCTCGCCTTCGACATCGCCGAACTCGCGGTCCTGTTGTTCCTGACTGGC
>Ga0136846_1226999_pt1 | contig 32682 bp, 25 predicted proteins | sample HopSoiMetagenom2_FD_96841 | JGI IMG/M metagenome (GOLD analysis project Ga0136846, IMG submission 96841) | Grasslands soil microbial communities from Hopland, California, USA - 2 Assembly 2016 (version 4) | ecosystem: Environmental > Terrestrial > Soil > Grasslands | place: USA: Hopland...
GCAAAAGAGGCAATAGCTTTTAATGAACGCTATTCACAAATTTATGCGGCCTCAGATGGCTTTGTAAGTCAGAAGATGGCCAGCGAAGGAGAAGTGATCGGGCCCGGGATGCCAGTACTTGCCATTAACGAAACACAGGGAAACAATAACTATTTACTTAAGGTAGGGGTAACAGACCGGGAATGGGCAATCATTAATTTGGGGCAAACGGCCACAGTAACGCTGGATGGATATGCTGATAAAAAAATTGACGCGTTCGTGTTTCGTAAGTCGCAGGCGGCAGATCATACCCTTGGCTCCTTTCAGCTGGAACTGAAATTGAAATTAAAGGACATTAAACCGGCGGTGGGCATGTTTGGCAAAGCGGAAATAGCTACCAATCAGAACGACAATGTGAAGGTGATCCCATATGGTTCGCTGGTAGAAGCAGATGGCGACAAGGCATTTGTATTTACCCCAGACGGAACCGATAAGGTCAGGAAAATTCCGGTAATTATTTCAAAGGTCGACAATCAACAGGTTTATCTGAGAGAAGGACTTGATGGCGTGAAAGAAATTGTGATCTCCAATAGTGCCTATCTAAATGAAAAATCTACAATTAAAATTATCAGGTAATAATTACAGCTATGAAGATCACAAATTTTGCTGTTAAAAACCATCAGTTCACGCTCATTATATTTCTGCTGTTTGCAGTAGTGGGTGTACTTACCTTGTTTACAATGCCCCGTTCGGAAGACCCCACCACACATGCGCCGCAGTATCTTATAACTGTCATCTATCCAGGTACCAGTCCCAAGGACATGGAGGAGCAAGTGGTAAAACCCATCGAGAACAAAATTTACGGTCTGGAAAATATCGACAAAATGCTTACTACCGTTGAAGATGGGGTGGCGGTCATTCAGCCGAAGTTCAAATATGGAGTTGATGTAAACAATAAGTACCAGGAGATCTCTACAGAAATAAATGCTTTAAAGAACAGCGAGCTTCCCAAGGATATCTATTTGATCAAAACAGAAAAGATCTCTTCGTCCGATGTCAAAATTTTACAGGTTGCATTGGTTTCGGATAACGCTTCCGATAAATTGTTGCGGGATGAAGCTGATATCCTGAAAACCCGCCTGGAGAAAATAACCAACCTTAAAGAAGTCAGGTATTTCGGAATGCCGGAACAGGAGATCCGGATCGATGTACAACTGGACAAACTGGCGCAACTGAAGATCCCGCTTACTATAGTTGTAGGTAGTTTACAAAGCGAAGCAGCAGACATTCCCGGGGGAAGCATCAACCTGGAGAGTAAGATCTTTAATGTAAAGACCAGCGGCAAATTTAAGAACGTGGAGGATGTTGCCAATACCGTTATCTACAATGCCAATGGAAAGATAATATATCTGAAAGATGTGGCTGAAGTAAGTTATAAAAACGAAATGGTGAACCATATTACCCGGGTAAATGGTCATCGTTGCGTACTGGTTACTGCAGCAATGAAAGACAATGTTAATATAGCGAACGTACAGAAGGAGTTTCTTCCCATACTGGATGAATTTTCAAAAGGATTGCCATCTAATATCCAGCTTGTCAAAACTTTTGATCAGGCTACTATGGTCTCACAACGGCTTGGACATCTCGGATTTGATTTTGCCCTGGCCATTCTTCTGGTAGTTATTACCTTATTGCCGTTGGGATTCAGGGCATCACTGATCGTAATGATCTCTATTCCGCTTTCTTTGGCATTAGGGCTTATAGCTATGAATTTATTGGGTTTTTCTTTGAACCAGCTGAGTATTGTTGGCCTCGTAGTGGCTTTGGGGTTATTAGTGGACGACAGTATTGTAGTGGTAGAAAATATAGAACGCTGGCTTAGGGAAGGACATTCACTAAAGGATGCTATTCTAAAAGGCACAAAACAGATAGGTGTGGCGGTAGTGGGATGTACAGCCACTTTAATAATTGCGTTCTTACCACTGGCCTTCCTGCCTGATATAGCCGGTGAATTTATCCGAAGCCTGCCAATGGCAGTTATAACCAGTGTATTGGCATCGATGATCGTGGCTTTGACGCTTGTTCCATTCATTGGAAGTAGATTATTGAAAACCCACACCCATGGAGAAGGCAATTTTTTCCTTAAATATCTTCAAAAATTTCTAACTTACAGTTACCGGGGTATTATGCCTGTGGCTTTAAAATGGCCTAAAACAACCATCGGGATCTCATTACTACTAAGTGTGCTGGCTTTTTTCCTGTTTACAAAAACTGGTTTCAAACTTTTTCCCACCTCCGAAAAACCCATGTTCCTTGTCAATATCAAAATGCCATTGCAGGCTGATATTCCGGAAAGTGACCGGGTGACCAAACTCGTGGAAAATGAATTAAGGCAATACAAAGAGATTGTCTATTACACAAGCAATGTTGGTAAAGGAAATCCACAAGTATATTATAATGTACATCAACAGGATGTTAAGCCAGACTTTGCCCAGATCTTTGTACAAATGGATAATGAGGCCAGTCCTGACTCGAAAACAGCATTAATCAAGCAGCTGAGACAAAAGTTCACCAATTTTCCTTATGCCAAAATAGAGGTAAAAGATTTTGAACAGGGAACGCCTATAGAGGCTAACATAGTAGTCAGGGTTTTTGGAGAAGATCCCAATAAGCTGCGTGAACTTTCCTTTAAGGTAGAGGATATTTTACGTAACCATCCAGGCACTGTTTATATCAATAACGAATTGAACACCTACAAATCAGATGTTAAAATAAAAATAAACAAAGAAAAAGCCCGCACCCTGGGTGTGCTTACAAGCGATATCGACAAAGTGATAAGAATGGCGGTAGCGGGATTAACGGTGGGTGATTATATAGACGACAGAGGCGATTCACGCAATGTTGTTATAACGCTTTCCAGAGATAAATTTTCAAACCTGGATGCATTCAAAAATCTGTATGTAAATAACATCCAGGGTGTTCCGGTTCTGGTTGATCAAATTGCAACCATTTCTTTTGAAACCTCGCCTACGGCCATCAATCATTTTAATAAATCCCGATTTGCCAAGGTTACCTCCTTAACCAAAGAAAAGGTATACGCAAATGATGTATTAAAGGATATTGTTCCACAGCTAAACAAAATTAAAATGCCGCCTGGCTATTATTATAAGTTATCCGGAGAAGCGGAATCGGAAGGCGATGCGCTGGGTGGGAATTTCCTGTCAGTTATTTTATTAAGCACATTCCTTTTTATCGGAGTGCTGTTATTGCAATTCAAAACTTTTAAAGGTATCATTATTGTGCTCTCTATTATTCCATTAGGAATTCTGGGAGGGGTGATCATGCTGCTTATCGCCGGTCATCCGATGTCATTGGTCTCTATTATTGGTTTTATTGGTTTGTCTGGTATACAGGTCAAGAATTGACTGTTACTCGTTGATTTTACTATCCGGTTGCGGGCTGAAGGACATAGTATAGATACCGCCATTAAAATAGCAGGAGAAACCCGCTTTTTACCGGTGGTACTTACTTCGATAACCGCCATATGCGGATTAATCCCGCTTGCGATGAACCCCAATCCGCTTATTTCACCATTAGCAATTGTATTGATTGGAGGACTAATCAGCTCTACGATACTTTCCCGGATCGTAACACCTGTAATGTATAAATTGATTCCGCCAACAGTTGAATCAGCAGAATAAAACTATCACCAACATAAAAACAAAATAAAATGAAAGAATATGTATTGCTCACAGGAGCATCGTCAGGCATTGGTTATGAAATGGCCACTCAATTAGCTGCGAAAAAATTGAACCTGATCCTGGTAGCCCGCAACGAAACCAAATTGCAGCAAATGCAAAAGGAACTAACTACCACGTATGGCATTTCGGTTCAATACATCGTTAAAGATCTGTCGGATGTGCAAGCTGCCATTGGCCTCTACAAAGATGTGCAACGGGAAAAGCTTTTAGTAACCGCCCTGGTAAATAATGCAGGCGTAGGTAACTACGGCCATTTTATTGAAACGTCACTGGAAGAAGAACTCAAAATGATCGAGTTAAATATTTCCAGTGTGGTAGCACTCACCAAATTGTTTGCAAAAGAAATGGCAAGCCGTAAGTCGGGCAAAATTATGAATGTGGCATCCCTGCTTTCATTTTTACCATTTCCTTATTACTCGGTTTACTCTGCTACCAAAGCATTTGTATTGGCATTTACAGAAACAATTGCCGCAGAACTGGAAGGCACAGGCGTTGTAGTGACAGCTCTTTGCCCCGGACCTGTAGATACTGGTTTTAATACAGATAAGATGCTCTCTACAAATAACTTTAAAGCAAATAAGCCAATGCATCCAAAAGTAGTGGCACAACAAGGGGTGAAACTTCTTTTACATGGTAAGGGTAAAAAAGTAGTTGGCTTTACAAACTGGTTTATTTCAAACCTGCCACGTTTTACCCCTGATAGTATTATGATGAAGATCAAAAAGAATTTAGCCAGTCAAAAAAAATAATTCCCGGTATGGTTTGTACAAGGGCTGGTTTTACCCCGGCCGTGAAAAGATTTGATTTAAATATTTAAATGATATTATTTTGGCCTTTGAATCGTTGATCAGTGATCGTACCAGTTATGATCATTCTACTTAAAAACGCTTTAATTGGCTTCGAACAATAACAATACCGTACCACCGCCCGATGAAAAACAACTATTTCTGCAGGTTTCTGAAGGTGATGAAAAAGCCTTCGGAATCCTGTTTACTGTCTTCCTACCAAAATTATATCCGTTTATTATAAAGCTTGTTAAATCAGAACCTGGTGCACAGGAAATTATACAGGAAACATTTATCAGGGTATGGTTATCCCGGGATAAATTAAGCGAAATAGATAACCCCGGCGGTTGGTTGTACAAAGTTGCATCCAATGAATGCTATAGCTATTTACGAAAGAGCGTTTTAAATAATAAGTTTTTTAATACTATTACATTTGAACCTGACCCGGTAAACACCACACAGGAAAACTTTGCCTTAAAAGAATTGAACCGGCTTGTAGGTGAAGCTATCGATAAACTGCCCGCACAGCGAAAAAAAATTTACCGCATGAGCCGCGATGAGGGTAAGAGCATTCCCGAGATCGCTGCCATATTAAATCTCTCTCCCAATACGGTCAAGAACGCCCTGGTGACCGCCTTAAAATACATTCGGGAATACCTGGTCAAATACGGGATCATCTTCTTCCTGTTACTCATGGCCGAAAAAAATAAAAATATTTTTTCAGCCGATAGTCCTAAACCTTCCCCCACTCTTCTTATTAGTGATAGCAGGCATAAATAACAATAATGAGCAAACAACGATTATCCTGGTTACTGGAACAACACCTGGCGAATAAAACAACGGAGCAGGAACGGCAGGAATTGCACGAACTGGTGAAAGCCAACGACAATGATGAGCTGTTTAAACAGGTGTTGAGTGAGAAAATGCAAACAGAAACAACCGGTGTTCCTGTAGATGCAGCACCCTGGCAAAAAATGATCCAGGATATTGTGGGCATCGATAAAGCGCCTGCTCTACCTGTAAAAAGATCTGCCAATGTGTTTACATTATACCGGTGGGTGGCAGCTGCTGCCGTGTTAGTGCTGATAGGCACGGGTACCTATTTTCTTATGAACCGTACAACCAAACCAGCACTCACTGTTACAAAAAGCACGTTACCTGCATTACCAGTAACGCCGGTGAACAAAAACTCGTTGCTGCTCGCCGATGGGTCGCATATTTGGCTGGATGAAGTTAACAATGGAAAAATAGCGACACTGGAAGGAACCACTATAACAAAAAAGGATTCACAAATTATTTATACCACTACCAGTAACAGCCGGGAAACTTATTACAATGTGGTGTCAACAGCGCGCAGCGGCCAATATGAAGTGGTGTTGCCCGATGGCAGTCATGTATGGCTAAACGCAGCTTCGGCTATCCGTTTTCCTGCATCCTTTACAGGAAAAGAACGATCGGTTGAATTGCTGGGTGAAGCCTGGTTCGATGTTCAACATGCCGATAAGATCCCGTTTATTATTCATTCCGGCAATATGGTTACCTCGGTAATGGGTACTGCGTTTGATATTAAAGCTTACCCCGGCGAGCGGTCGATGATCGTTGCAGTGCAACGAGGTAAAGTAAAAGTACAGTCGGGCAACCAGTTACTGGCCACTCTGGAAAAAGGACGACAGGTAAAAGTAACAACCAATACAAGTCCTATTCAAAGCAACATCGATCCAGCCATCATTGCCGGTTGGCGAAAAGGCGACCTGTATTATAAAGATGAACGGCTGGCCGATATTACAGCCGATCTGCAAAGAGTTTTTAATGCATCCATTCAAATAAAAAAGGCATCCCTGAAAGAAGAGATCACTACAGTTTCTTTTAATAAAAATACGGGACTAGCCAAAGCGCTTGCTATTATCTGCCGCATTACAGATGCCAGGTTTTCTGTAAACAACGGAATATACATTATAGAATAAGCAACCTCACCTACTTACTTTTTATGAAAAAAATGAAACCAATTCTGGTATTCATATGCTGTACCTTTTTGTTAATCGGGAAGGTCCGCGCACAGGATATGGATAAAGTGACCATTAGTATTGAACTAAAAAATGCATCGCTTGAAGAAGCATTTACCAAAATTGAAAGCGGTACGTCTTTTAAATTCAATTATAAAACGGCCGATATAGCCGGCGTTAAAGGGATTAACTACAGGCAGCAGCATGTTACCGTAAAAAAATTACTGGCTGATATAACCGTCAATACCTCCCTGCAATTTGAGCAATTCGACAATTATATAGTGGTAAAAAAGACCGGCAAACAGTCATCACACAGCATAACCATTTATGGATTTGTTACGGCAGCCAATTCAGGCGAATCATTAATTGGCGCAACGGTAAATGTGGCGGGTAATAAAACCTATTCAACCATTACCAATGCTTATGGCTTTTATTCGTTAACAGTTCCTGCAGCCACCTATACGGTGAACTGTTCTTATGTTGGGTTCAAAGACATCGATACCACTGCCGATCTTCACCGAACTTACCAGCACAATATTCAACTGGTGTTGAATGAGCATACCCCTCTTCAGACCGTTGTAGTAGCTACAACAGCAAAGAAAAATCCTGTTAAAAATACGATCACGGGTTATCACCGGTTAAGCATTGCGGAGATCAAAAAGATCGCGATGCCCGGGGGTGAAGCGGATGTACTAAAGAGCCTTCAGTTTTTGCCGGGGATACAAACGTCTGCCGAAGGCACTACCAATTTATCGGTGCGCGGCGGATCGTATGATCAAAATCTGATCCTGCTCGATGAAGCGCCGGTATACAATCCCACCCACACCCTCGGCTTTTTTTCCGCCTTCAATACCGATGCGCTGAAAGATGTTGCTATTTATAAAGGCGTATTCCCTTCCTGGTATGGATCACGCTTATCTTCGGTGGTAGACGTGCGGATGAAAGAAGGCAACGCTAAAAAGTATACTGTCACCGGCGGCATCGGTTTCCTGGCAAGCCGTTTAACGATAGAAGGTCCCATTAAAAAAGAGCGATCTTCCTTTATTGTTTCGGGACGGTACAGCAATATCGGCATGTGGTTAAAAATTCCTCAGATAGCCGAAAAGATAAACCAGAATACAAAAAATAGCCGGGTATCTTTTTACGACCTGAATGTAAAATTAAACAAGCGGCTTGGTGCAAAAGACCGCCTTTATTTATCTGCCTATACCGGCTATGATAATTTTTTCCTGAACGCCCTTGATAAAGGAAACGAAATGAATTGGAGCAATACTACTGTTACCGCCCGGTGGAACCATATCTTTAATTCAAATGTATTTGCCAATACTTCCTTACTGTACAGCAACTACAAGTATTCATATGATCTGGTAGAAGATACCCGGAATTTTACCTGGCGCGCCAATTTAAAGGAGGTCACTCTCAAAACAGATCTCGACCTAACCATCAATGGCAACAACCAGGTAAAATTCGGTACCGGTATCACTGCACAGGATGTATTGCCGGGCCAGGTAAATCAAAAATCTGCCAGTTCTGCCTCAAAGGAAGTACAACTCAATAATCGCAGTTCAGCTCAATTATTTGCCTATATAAACAATGAGCAAAAAATAAGTAAACGCATCAGTTTGTCGTACGGACTTCGGGCTACCTGGTTTGCCGCGTTGGGCGATGCAATGGTATACCGGTATAATGCCGATAACTCAGATGTGATTGACAGCACTTATTATTCAAAGGGTAAAGTCATCAAATCCTATATGGGCATGGAACCAAGGGCCACTGCCAGAGTGCTGCTCTCCCCCACTGCTTCGTTGAAGTTCTCCTATGGCCGCAATTATCAGTTCCAGCACCTGTTAACCAATTCATCTGTTGGCTTGCCAACCGATCTTTGGATGCCTTCGGATCCCTACTTTAAACCTCAGTATGCCGATCAGTATGCGGCGGGCTTTTACAAAACCATTCTAAACGATTCTTACGAAGGAAGTATAGAAGGGTATTACAGAAAATCGTATAACATCACTGACTTCAAGGACAATGCTGAGGTTTTCCTGAATGATAAAATAGAAACGCAGGTTTTAACAGGCGGGCAAAAAGGGTATGGACTGGAGTTCATGCTGAAAAAGAACAGCGGCGCTTCAACCGGCTGGATAAGTTATACCTGGTCAAAGGCGCTGCGCCGTATTTATGGCGTAAACAATAACGAATGGTACCCGCCTACCTACGACCACCGCCACAATATTTCGTTTGTATATTCTTATGCTATTAATAAAAGAGCGAGTGTATCTGTGAACTGGATCTATAGAAGTGGTGGCCGCACCACTATACCATTAGGCACTTATATATTTAATGAGGCCCGGTGGTTATATTATGGTAAAAGGAACGAATATCAGCTTCCGGCCAGCCACCGGCTCGATATAAGCGCCACCTGGAAAACCAGGGAAAAACCAAACAGAAAATGGCAGAGCGAATGGGTGTTCAGTGTTTACAACGCATACAACAGGCAAAACGTATTTGCTTTGTTCATAAGCCAGTCATATAATGGCTATACCAATACTAAAGCCACCCAGGTATATCTCACCGGCATTCTGCCATCAATCACCTACAATTTTAAATTTTAAACAGTACTATATGAATATGCGATGGAGTTTCATTTGTGTTGTTATTCTTTTGGCAGCCTGTACTAAAGACTATGATTTTAAACTGAAAGACACTACCCCGTTATATGTAATAGAAGGAAGGATCAGTGACTTGCAAGGTCCTTACTATATTCATATAACCAGATCAACCAGTTTATTAGGTTATCCGCTTGTAACTACCCAGGACGCCGATAGCTTTGATGCAGTACAGGGGGCGGAGGTTATTATTAAAGATGATCTGGGAACGGTTGATACCCTTATACCAGCCGCAGATGTTCTGCCAAGAATGCTCTATTTATATAATAACCACGTGATGGATTCCGATGTTCGGGCGTACCCAAGTAAGGTATACACCTATAAACGGGGTTATTACCAAACAACAAAGATCAAGGGCATGCCGGGGCACAACTATCAGCTGCATGTTCGCATAGGTGATTCCACTTTTCAGGCATCGGCGTATATGCCGCCTGTTCCTACACTTGATTCAGTAGCGGTAAAAGAAGATACCGTTGTTGACGCGGCCGGAGACAAAGGTAATTTACCCCTTGCCTGGTTCAGGGAACCGCAAGATGAAAAGAATTATTATATGCTGCAATTTTATTCGAATGTAGTTGAATACCCCTATAATGCGTTCCTTCTTGAATATAATAACTATTACAGCATTCCGTTTGTGGTCGATGATAAAATATTACCGCCGTATGTGAACGGATTATCTGTACAGTTAATTATCCCAGACAGTTACCCATACTCCGGAGCGCCGCAATATTTTTCCTATTTAGATCGTGGTGTGCAAATAAGATTGTCATCTTTAACAAAAGAAGCTTTTGAGTATTTCAATGTGTTGCGAAAACAATTACAAACTGATGGCAATGTATACAAACCCACACCGGCTTCAGCAAGAGGGAATATCCAGGGCGGTGCGCTGGGGCTTTTCTGGGCATCCAGTATTTCTTATAAATTGATTTTGCCGTAGACAGCTCGTTTGCTCACGACCGAGTTAACCGAAATCAATTTTTTGGTCATTTTGCGCGGAATAGAATTATACATTAAAAAAATTCCTAAATTGCCTGCATAGGATAAGGTTTAATGGTTTAATGGTATTTGATTAGTACAGCAGCCTCCCAGGGGGAGGCTTTTTTTTTGGCTAAAAATAACTTTTGCGAATAGGTATGCTATACACGTAAACACGATAGAAAACCCGTGTTTTTCACGTATCCGGTTTCAAAAGATAGCCCTATCTTTTAGCGTATAACCTCCCCACTATACTTTACATGGGAGAACACGATGGTTGCTCTGATTGGTAAAAATTGGTAGTGTTATTTATTCTTAACCCAATAAATTTTTACCTTGACACAAGAAGAACTCTTCAACACACCCGAAGCCCGGGCACAAGCCGAAAAAAGTAAAAAAAAGGCCAGAAAAACAGCCGCCAAACTAAAGCCTTCTGCAGAAGTGTGGGCCGTTATTAATGGCCTGGAATACCTCACTGAGGAAACAATAGAAATCCTTAAACAAAGAGGCCAGGAATGGCACGACAAGTGGCCGATTGGCGAACCACATTACAAGAGTGACGAAGATGGTTACCAGTTTGTCATTCATTCCAACCAGGTGGCAGAAATGTATAAGTGTCGTATTCGTAAAGCCCAGGAAATGCTAGCGGCTGTTCGCCTGGCGATAGGCAAAGATGAAGGTAGCTTTGTAAGTGTAAAGGAATTTTGCTTCATCCATAAAGAGGATGAAGAAGATTTTCGCCGGGCATTACGCAGTATCCAACAAGATTTCAGCATTGACTCAAAAAAGAGGCCGCCCAAAGAAAAATAACTTCATATATATATTGAGGCCGTTACTATATAGAAATCATACTCCACTATATATCTTCACCCCATTTCTATATAGAAATCACCCTCCACTATATATTTTCACCCGGTTTCTATATAGTAACGGTGCTTCACTATATATTTTTGTACCATTTCTGTATAATAATGATACGCTACCATATAATTTCACCCTGTTTCTATATAGAAACAGGGCCTCACTATATATTTTCAACCCATTTCTATATAGAAACCACCCCCCGCTATATATTTTCATACCGTTTCTATACAGAAACCATATGAAATTAATTATTAGCATATCGTTTTTATATAGAAAAGGTGCTTCATTCAGCTGCATTTGATGCCTGCCCGCAACAATTAGCTACGCCCACTTTAACTTATGTCAAATTTTACAGGAAAAAATCTGTCGCAAATAGCCCAACAAGGACGCCAGATAACCACGCAGAAAACGCGTATAGCGCGAAGTGCGTCCAGAACGCACAGAACGCGTATAGCGCGTAAAACGCACGGGTCTTTTGGCATTCGGCTATTTCGGTTGTTATATTTGTATGGAACAATGACACCACGATGAATATCCGAACTTACTGTTCACTACGTAGCACCAGGTTTAAAAGATCAAACGAGTTAAACCGGTTAACTAAGATGATTGATTTAACCAACAGGATCCAACAGTAATAAAGTTTTCAAAACAGGCAGATTGTTCAACTGTATTGGCCAATACAGAGCAGGTTAAGACCACTGATAGTAGCGTACGGTCTTTCGATTTTTTAACCTGTAAAATTGACGATCATGAAAAAGAACGTCGCCAGATACAAAAAACGCCAGGTTGACATCGCAATAATATGTCAACGCGTTATAGAGAACATGGAAAACAATCCGGTTTTCCCCAATCCACCAGCCGCGCTGGCAGAACTCAAAAAAGTACTGCCAGAATTCCAAACGGCGCTTGCCAAAGCCGAAGGACGCGACAAACAAATGGTGTCCATTAAAAACGATAAGAAGGCCATCGTTCTGGCTTTATTACAGGAACTGTCTGAGTATGTGACTGTAATCTGTAAAGGCGATAGAACGCTGATCCTGAGCAGCGGTTTCGATGTTACCAATGCAACCAGCGGCGGCAGCAACCTGCCCCCTTCTGTCGAATTACTGGAAGTTGATCTGGGCTCACCCGGTGAGGCTACCACCCGTGCTAAAAATGTAACAGGTGCAAAAGCCTACGTACATCAGTACACCAAAGAGCCACCCAGTTTAAACACCGAATGGATCGGAATAGGCAATTCAGCGAGTAGCTACACCTTCGAGGGACTGAGTTCCGACAAGCGCTATTGGTTCCGCGTTGTTGCCATTGGCACCGACGGACAAAGAGGCTATTCGCCGGTTGTTTCCAAGGTCATTCAATAACATAGTGCTGAGATAATTCAACGCACATATTGTCCGCCTTTGGCGGATTGCTCGGTCCTGACGAAAGTCGGGACCGTTTTTTTATTTATGGTTTTTTCTTCTTTTTGGTTTCAAAAGCAAGCTTGTAACCAAGCAGGAACGCTTGTTCCATTTCGGCCTTTATATGTTTCACTGTTTTAACCACGATACCCCACCCCTCCCTTTCTAATTTCAAACTGGTCGCAGCAGTATATTTCCTGTACAAACATGTTCGGAGGATCGAGTTCCATGTATTCATCCTTAGTGGTCACTTTGCTATATGCCTCCTTTTGGTTCCTGAAGCAGAGCATTGACCCAAAAGTACTTTGTCCATAAACACTATAGTCGCTATACATACAACCATAGCAATTCTTAAAATGGTATGTGTCCCTGAACTGCTTATAGATACCATCAAAGGCGCCTTCAAAATCGCTACTCGTTCCCGTATATATTGTGCCGGCTATTACCAGTGAAAGCGTCACGTTCTCATGATCAATTCCAGTCCCAGGCTTTTCGGACCTTGGGCTCCCCAATGAATTTTTTATAGTTAAGTCCGAATAAAATTCAGCATTGTTCACCTTATCAATGATAACCTGAGGCACCACTACTTCAATTGAACAATTACAAAGCGTTTCTACAAAACGGTCTGTCTGATAAATAGGTGTCTTAAGGAACGTAAATCTGGACAATTGCTCTGCCGAATATTTCGATTGATCGTCAACGGTCAGATCATCAAATTCGGAACCGGTAAACCCAACGCCATCGATCACTGTTGTCAACGTCCTGAAATTATTTTTCACCTCGATGGCGCAGGTTCCCAGACTATCATTGTAACATCCTTTATAGGTTGCTGTCATATTTCCAATTAATCATTTTCCTTATACGAGATTACAAGATTGAGATTTTTTTATGGAATAACAATTTACCTGTATCTTTTCCTGATAATATAATTATCAGCCAATACTTTGTTGCATGCAAAATATTCCATTCTTCAAAAAATTCATTACCTGCGCATTAGCGGGATTGGTAATTGGCGCTACCACTTTACGGGCAGGCTTTACTTTTTTAAGAGCATGGATTCCCATCGGGCCTATTAAGATAGTTCCCTTCCTGCTGGTAACTGCAGCGATTATTTATGCAATTATATGGCAGATCAAAAAAACAAATAAACAGGAAACGCTGGCCTTCTGGCAAGGCCTTATACGCTATGGCGTGGCATTTGACCTGGCCACCTTTGGCTGGGAAAAGATCTTTCATTTGCAATTGGTGATGCAACAGAACAAACTCGACATCCCTTTAAGGAGCCTTTCCTCCCGGGATATGTTCTGGGCTTTTTTCAGTTATTCTTACCCTTTGGGTTGCATTATTGCCGGGTGCCAGATTGCAGGCGCTCTACTACTATTATTCCACAGAACCAGGCTGGCAGGTGTTTTTGTGCTATTGCCTGTTCTTGCCAATATTTTACTGATGGATATCTTTTATCAAATTGGCCCAAGTGTGGTCGTTCACGCCTCCATTATGTTATTGGGTATCCTGTATTTCCTGTTCATTGAATATAACCGGTTGAAGGAATTCTTTTTTGCCGCAAAAAACCAGTTGCCTTCCCTGCAACTTTCTACATACTTCAAAATAGCCATTCGGCTTTCCATTATTTATATTCCGTTACTATTGATTGCCATTCGTCAAATGAAAAAATGAGCTGGCATTTGTCTTTCAGCTTAATGGATTGCAGTAACATTGACCTTTTCAACACCAACAGTATACAAAGTTATATGCCTGTCTTTTGCTTTATTTTCAAATTCGCTTATTATTTCAAGAATATCGTAGTCAACGAAATTACAGTCGCTGCCATCGATCGTTAATACACTGTTCTCCGGAACTTCATCCAACGCTCTTTTTAATTTTACCTTGTTCAGAAAAGTCACATTGCTGTTCAATTTGATCAGCTCGGTTTCTATCCCCTTTATAACCGTTCTGCTGATCCTGTATTCCGCCCTGAAGTTGTTTTGAACTATAAAATAAACAGACAGCAATAAACCTATACTTACCCCAATCAAAAGATCGGTTGCCAGGATCATTACGATGGTCAGTATAAATGGCAGAAACTGCTTCCACCCCAGGCTGAACATATTTTTATACAGTTTAGGCTGGGTAAGGTTATAACCAGTAATAATCAAAATGGCGGAAAGGGATGCATACGGGATCCAATTCAAGACAAAAGGGATCAGTACAATAGCCAGTAACAACAGGATGCCGTGGGTAATGGCAGCCATTTTAGTTCTGGCGCCCGCATCTACATTAGCGGCGCCGCGTACAACCACTGCGGTTAAAGGAATGGCGCCCAGCAAGCCGCAAACCATATTGCCAATACCCTGTACTATTAACTCCCTGTTTACCGGGGTGATCCGGTTATGCCTGTCCAGCTTATCTATTGCTTCAATACACAACAGGGTTTCCAACGTAGCCAGTAACCCGATAACCAGGCCGTCTTTCCAGATCTGCTTATCAGCAAAAAGCCGGCTGAATTCAGGAAAGGAAATATTTGAAAACGGGTGAGCAGGGATATTAACCAACTGGGTCGATCTAAGCGCTAATACACTGTTGGTGTTAACAAATAAAAGCGAGATCAGGATACCCATACTCACTACGAGTAATGGCGCAGGGACCCAATTGAGTTTTCTTGCAAAAGATTGTCGTAGCAATACCAGTAACAACAAGGAGAACAGGGCGACCAATAATGAAGCGGTACTAACATGATGGCGAAATGCTATTATATTCCCGGTTGAAAACAGATCCAGCAAACCGCTTGTCCAGAAGTTGGGTCTGTCATACCCCAGTGCCAATGGAACCTGTTTTGCGATCAGCATGATACCAATGGCAGCTAACATTCCTTTGATCACAGCCGATGGAAAATAATTGGCTATACCACCCCACTTCAGTAATCCCAGCAGTACCTGGAAAGTTCCCGCAATAATAACTGCCAGCAGAAAGACCTGGTAGCTACCCAACGAAAGAATGGAAGACGCCACTAAGGTTGTTAATCCGGCTGCCGGGCCGGAAACAGCCAGTGAAGAGGCGCTAAAGGTTGCAACGATGAGGCCGCCGATCATTCCGGATAAAAGGCCTGCATACAGGGGCGCGCCTGATGCCAGGGCAATACCCAGGCAGAGCGGTAACGCTACTAAAAAAACAGACAGGCCCGCGGCAAAATCGTACCGCAGCCACATGATCCTGTAATATTTTATTGCTCGTTTCACCGGTTAATAGATCACAACTTTATCCAGAGCTTTAATAAATTGTCAAAATGTGTTTCTGCCAATTGGTAACAGGGTGGTATCTCATCGCCCCAGCTGCAATAAGTGGCGACCCTTGTGCCCACTGGCATTTTTTCCAATTGATTATACAGGTAAATGCTATAGTAGTTGTATAATTCATTTGAATACACAATCTCATTATCTATCTTTTCGGCGCCATTCAGGTTCTCAAAAAAAGAATTATAGAAATAAAAGTGATCAAACTCGTTCAGGTTAAGCTGGGTAAAATTTCCATGGATAAACCGGGCATTTGGAATTCCCAGTTTTTTTCTGGCAGTCTCCGCATGTGTTATCAATTTCTTTCGCTGTTCAACCCCGAAAAAAGCTACGGATGGTTTATAAAAAGCGCCGGCCAGACAGAATGTACCTACCCCGCTGCCGATATCCAACACTTTTATTGTATCATTTGGCGCCAGGTAAGGTATTACCTTTTGTATAATGTATAACGGCGACCAATGCATCCGGGCCAATGATCTTATTGATTCAGGATACAATTGGTGCAACCGGGCATCAGTGCTGAACCAGTCTTGCAGATGAAGCGGCTTTTTTACAGTTGGCTTCATAAAATGTTATGGAATTACGTTGTCTATTTGGGTTTCTGCCTGCCAGTTTTCATTATAGCGCACAAAAAACGACAACCATATTGCCCTGGACAATCGCATTAAAAATGGCTGTAGTACAACCAGGAGCGTTATATTTAATCCCAGCCACCAGAAAAACCTGTTATCATTCACCGACAAACCAACCAATACCCACCAGGCAACGAATGTAGTAACAGACAATGCCACTGTTAAGGCATAGCTAACATACCCTGTGCCATAATAAAACCCCAGTTCAATTTCCATACGCTGATCACAAACCGGGCAATTATCATACATTTTCATAAAATGTTTCAACCGGTAAGCATGCTTCTCCTGAAACATATCTCCTGATCTGCATCGGGCGCATTTATGATGAAAGAGACTCCATAAATAGCCTGGCTTTTGAACTTTTTGCGCTGCACCCATATTCAGTCGTTTTTGTTTATCTCGTTTATAATACTTTTATCCAGAATTTTAATAAGGTCTGCACCTGGGAATCTACTTCCTGATAACCCGGCGGTATTTTATTATCCAGGCAATGAAAGGTGGCCACCCTCGTTCCTATTGGCATTGCGTTCAATTTTTTATATAACTGTCTGTGATAATAATTGAACAGATAGGTTGAATAGGTTATGTTGTCATCTATCTTTTCCTTATCCATCAGATTTTCGTAGAACGAGTTAAAGAAATAAAAATGATCATATTGGCTGAAGTCCAGTTCGGTAATATTACCATGGATAAAATGAACATTTTGAAACCCAAGCATTTCCCTGGCATCCTCTGCATGCGCTACAAGATCTTTGCGTTGTTCAACCCCATAAAACGAAGCATGTGGTTTATAATAAGCGCCGGCCAGGCAAAATTTACCTACCCCACTGCCAATATCCAACACGTTTACACCGGGATGTGTTACAAGGAACTGAGCCGCCAGCTGGGTAATTTGTAACGGGGTCCAATGCCTGTGCGCCAATAACTGAATGGAATCAGGGTATAATCTGTTTAGCTGGGCGTCTGTTCTAAACCATTTATCTATCGGGTTGGAGTAAGCTGATGTTGCCTGGTACATGTTGCAAAATTACCTCATTTGATAACCGGGAGCGGTAACCCTTATCACCATAAAAAGTGACATTTATCAATTTTGGGGGATGATGGGCTTGAAACCGGCTTATTTATAGTTTGCAATTTTTATAAGCTGGTTAACGTCAAGAACGATTATTTTCCGGCCCTTTGTTTGTACAATACCAGCCTCTTTAAATTCCGTCAGGATCCGTACCGCACTTTCGCGAACGGTTCCTACAATATTTGCCAGGTCATTCCGGCTGATATTTATTTCTACCGGCATGCCGGGTTGAAAATTCACCTTGTATTTTTCCCTAAGTACTATTAGTTGTAATGCCAGCCTTTCCCTTACTGATTTCTGGGCAAAAGCGGAGATACTATTAGCCAGTACAGCGAATTCATGGCTTAAGGTTTTTAGCAGACGCTTACTTAGTACTGAAGATTTCTGTAACGTGTTCAGGAAATCTTCCTTGGGAATAAATGCTATTCTGCTTTTTTCCAATGCGGCGGCCGAATCGGGATACCTGTCTTCAGAAAGAATAGCATGGTAGCCCAGGATCTCGCCCTGGTTGGCTACATAAATAATTTGCTCCCTTCCGTCTTTGTCTACTTTATACTTCTTTACTTTCCCTTCTACAATATAAAATATACCGGAAGGATAAGCGGCCTCCCTGAAGATGATCTCCCCTTTTGAATAAAGTTGCTCGGTTTTATTGGCTGTCAGTAACTCAAAATCTTCAGCAGGCAAATCCATTAAAACAGATTCACTTTTAAAGTCCCACTTATCAATTGGAAATTTGCCGCGTATGCTCATGTATGCCTGCAATTTACTATATCTTCTCCGCAATAGTCAAAGCCATGGAGAAATGCTTCTCAACTATACCCTGAAACTCTTCATTTATCAGGGCTTCCATTTCTCCATAAAAAGCCTGTTGAACGGGTTGAGAAGCAACCAGATGATTGGAGTAAGTATTCAGCAATTTCACAAATTGTTTGGCGTTATAGGTTATAACGACCGGAAAAGATTGAAAATATTTTAAGCTGAATAAGCTTTCATCAATCTCAGTTGGCTTCAGGTCTTTATCCCTGGGGAATTCCGGCCTTATATGTTTGTCGGTAAAATCGTATTTGTCATAAATAGGTTGAGAAGCATATAAAAAGGCATCTCCCTTTTCGTCAGAGGTATGATAGGTATGAATAATAGCCAAATGTCCGCCGTTCTTTAACAGGTTATGCGCTTTTCTAAATCTTACCGAAGGTTCGATCCAATGGAATGCAGTGGCCGCAAAAACCAGGTCGAATGATCTTTCCGGCAGGGGTATCTCTTCGAATGCACCTGTTATTATTTGTACGTTTTTATAATCCTGCAACTCATAGCGCGCTACTTCCGCCAGGTCTGCGCCCAGTTCGATGGCCGTGATCTCAAATCCTTTCTTTGCCAAAGGCCTGGTCGCCTGGCCGGTACCCGGGCCAATCTCCAATAACCTTGAACGGGGTTGCAGGTCGAGCAGTTCTATTAGCTTTTCAAATAATGCATCAGGATACCGGGGTCTTATTTCATTATACAGCCCGGCTACTTCATTAAATGTTCGCTTCAGGGAATTGTTATCACTCATCATTTCTTAAAAATAAGGATTTCATTACAACCCCTGCACAAACCCGGTTAAACTTTCGTCCTGCCCAAGGTTCAATTTCTTTTTCAGGCGATAACGGCTTACCCGCAGGCTATCCTGCGTCAGCCGTATAGCGGTTATGGCGTTAATGGCGATGTTCAGCACCAAACGATCGGCAAAAACACCTTTATCAGTAAAGATACTTACGGGGCGAATTATTTGTTAGGCGTAAAATTCAAAATGTAATACAATGAACATTAAAAATATAAAACAGCTAATTATACCAACGCTTGTAGTAGCATTATCCGCTTGTCATAAGGAGGAAACGATGGATATTTCACCGGCGAAATTTGCTGTTGGGCAACTCATTACCAGCGATACCCTAACCGGTACGGTGAAAGGAACTTTACAAAGTGGTAAAACGTATTATTTCAGGTCAGATATCCGCATCAACAAAGGAGATACCTTATTGATGCTGGAAGGATCCAAACTCATTGCCCTGGGCGATGGCAAAACCACGGCTACCAGTCCGCAGATAAGCTGCAGTGGTACCTTTATCAGTTTGGGATCTCCTAACAATCATAATTTCATTACGGTGCCTGATAACTGCGCACTTCCAGCTCTATTGGTAAAGAATGGTGGGGTGCCATCCCGGCCGGCCCGGGATGGCACGCTTATTCCAGCTTAAATACGGCGCTATACTTAAGACCAGCATTATGTTGCCACTTTGCCGGCACCTGTACTGTTACCAGGTTACTGGCATATGTCCATTTTAATTTCTGTTCAGGCGCTGCCAGCAGCGTAACACGTTTTGGCCTTCCTGGTTTATTCACAGGTATTTGAATTACGGCAGGCAATTCAACTGTTTCCTTTTCGGAAAGCCAGCAGGCATAGATCTTACTGCTATCCTTCGACTGCGTATAATATATATTGTTAGATGAATAAGGCTCTACGGGCCGGGAAGCATAGATCGCTTCGCCATTGAGGGCCATCCAGTCGCCTATGTCCTGCAATCGTTGATATACCACCGGGTCCCAATCGCCATTTCCGTCGGGACCAACATTCAACAAAAAGTTACCGCCTCTTGAAACGATCTTTACGAGCAATTCCAGTAAACGATGAGCGCTTTTATACTGATCATTCTTACTGAAGCTCCATGAATTGCCCATGGTCATACAGGTTTCCCAGGGATACGTCAATGGCTTTTCAGGTACTTCCTGCTCAGGCGTGGTATAGTTTTCAAACTCACCCGCCACTGTACGGTCTACCATTATTAATCCCGGCTGATATTTATGGGCCATAGTCGCAATACGTCGCATATTTATATCCATATTAAACGGATCATTCTCTTTTTGCGAAGGACGTACCCAACCGCCATCGAGCCACAAGATATCTATCGGTCCATACCCTGTCATCAACTCTTCAATCTGGTTGTAGGTAAAGTCCTGGAATTTTTTCCAGCGATCGGGATATTTAGTAGTGCTGTAGTTTACATTATGATCTTTAGGCGGGAAATAGGGCCACCAGAAATTTTCGCTGTGCCAATCGGGTTTTGAAAAGTAAGCGCCGGTCATAAAGCCTGCTGCACGAAAAGCATCAAAGATGACTTTTGTTACATTACTATTTGGATTGTGGGAAAAGGGCGTTTGCGAACCGGTTATTTTATAATCAGTTTGTTTGGTATCAAACATACAAAACCCATCGTGGTGCTTAGTGGTAAAAACCACATATCGCATACCCGCTGCTTTGGCCGCCTTTACCCATTTCTCCGGATTGAATGCTACCGGGTTAAATGTTGTGGGTAGATTTTCATACGCCTTTTTATATTCAAAATAATTATTAGCATAGGGGCCGGTGCGTGTCACCCACTCATCGGGACAAATGCTCCAGCTTTCCACTACACCCCACTGACTGTAAGGGCCCCAATGCATAAACAGGCCAAATTTCAGATCATTCCATTGAGCCAGCTTTTTTATTACCAGCGGATCTTTAGGCGGCACGTATTGGGCGTGGAGTCTGGTACCCGTTAAGAAAAGAAATACTATTAATAATTGTTTCATAATTGAAGAGTTAAAACCTGTCAGGTGCACTTTGGTATCTTGCCCGGCCGAACTGTTTATGTGCAGCTGACAGGTTTACTACGTCTATAATAAAGTCAGTTCAATAACGGGAATTTCGATATTCGGTTGCTGCGGCAATTTTATTTGCAGATCATTTGAATTATCACCAACCGGCTCATATTTTATTTCTGAATTATCATGCAGGAACTGCGCATATTTTATCTTCCCTTTATACCCGGGCAATGTAAGCGTGGAGGGGTTATATTTATATTGCATCAGGTGCAGGTATATTTTTTTAGTAACCGGGTTGTAGGTCAGCAAGGTATTCTCAGGCGCTTTATATTCAGCCGGCGCCTGCGTACAACCATAAATGGCCTGCTGATTATATTTCATCCAAACCCCAATGCTATCCAGGGCGCGAACGGCGCGATAATCAAAATAACCCCTGGCAGTGGGCCCTACATTAAGGATCAGGTTGCCACTTTTGCTTACGGCTGTAATCAACAGGGTAAGCAGCTCGTGGTTCGATTTCCAACTGTTCTCATCCCGGAAATATCCCCACGATCCGGAGAAGGTCTGGCAGGTTTCAAACGGCAATCCGCCATATTCACTTTGCAATTCCGATGGTTTCACCTGTTCGGGGGTAGCAAAATCAGCGCCATCTGAATACTCATCGAGATCGAGCCGGTTATCGACAATAATACCGGGTTGCAGTTGCCGGATCATTTTCAACAATTCCACGGAACCCCAGTCGTTTTTTCCCTTACCATGCCCGTTTGAATTGGGATAGGAGAAATCGAGCCACAGGATATCTATCTTTCCATAATTGGTCAATAATTCCCTCACCTGGTTATGCAGGTAAGCTTTATATTTATTCCAGTCGCGGCCTTTATTTATTTTGGCATAATCTGAATCAGCTTCGCTTTTGGGTTGTAACGGGTGAACGCCATCAACTGTAAAATCAGGATGATGCCAGTCGATGAGAGAATAATAAAAACCTACCCTGATCCCTTCAGCCCTGAACGCATCTACAAACTCTCTTACCAGGTCGCGCTTTGCTTTGGTTTTGGTAGATTTATAATCTGTATATTTTGAATCGAACAAACAAAAGCCTTCATGATGCTTGGTGGTCAATACGGCATATTTCATCCCGGCTGCCTTTGCCTGTTTCGCCCACGTTTTGGGATCGAACATATCGGGATTGAACATATCGAAGTAAGGCTGGTATTGCTCGTTGTTCATCCGCTCCCAGCGCTTTACCCATTCGTGACGCGCAGCCTGCGCATACAGTCCCCAGTGAATAAACATTCCAAACCGGTCGTGCGTCCACCAGGCCATGCGTTCTACTTTTTGTTCGTGCGTCTCATTCCCGATCTTCTTTTGGGCACGGGCTGTTTGTAATAGCAATAATGAAAGAATAAAAACAGCGATCTTTTTAATCTTATACATGTATGGTCGTTTTATCGGATTATTTATTTTTCATCAGTTTTACGTTGCTTATCCTTATAGTTTGCTGTGCAGGTACTGCCATGCTGGCTACCACGCCCAGTGTTACAGTAGCAGCCGTTGGAAGTGTGAACGAAGCCGATACCAGTTTATTGGAATTATCGGTGAACCTGCCATACCCTAAAGCAGTTGTTATATCTGCCACATCTGGCAATGCGTTTCCTGATGCTATAGCAAGATAAGCAGCCTCCAGCGAGTTATCAATATTCGATACGGCAGCCTCCAGTACATATTCGCCGGCAGGCAGCGTTACGGTCTGGTAGATTTTTCCATTGGTAAGAACGCCGTTATCCCAGATCCATAAGGTCATACAGGCATTGTCGACGCCATTGATGGCATCCCAGGTATAGCGGTTACGGGCTTCATCGTTGTATTGCCAGTTTAACAACTGTCCAAATCGCCAGTTGCTGTTTTGGGCATTATCCAACAGGAATGGCGACCCGGGATTGTTAATGTATAGAGCCGTTACATCAGCTTTTACCGGCAGGTTGGCAAAACCGGTGGTAAATGTATCTATGGCCAGGGAAGCCGGTTTATACAACGTACGGTACTGTGCCTGCGTACCGGGCAACAGATCGGGTAACCTGGTTACCTGGTCTTTATAAACAGCCTTTACCAGGGTGTCGTGCGTACCGTTATTTACATCGGTATACTTTAGTTGCATACCAATAACTCCGGTTGTTGAATCGGCATCGCTCCAGGTAATTTCAGCCGTATCGTTTATCAGTTCGGCATTCGCAACGCCCCTGTTCAATAAAGCGGCAGCATACAGATCGCCATACACCGTACCCGAAACGGTTACTTTAATGGAACTGTTGCCTGCTTGATCGTAATTATAGATCTCGAAGTCGTAGTTGCCTTCGGTCAGGTTATTGATAATAACCCGCATGGTATCTATGGCCGATGTACGCTGAACAGGTATTTCAACGGAATCAGTATGATTCTTCCAGAATACTTTCGATCTTGTTATGGTAGGGTCAGATAAGAGTAACCAATATAGCTGCACTCTTTTCTTTCCGGCATATACCCGCGCCGAATCGGCTTTGGCAGTGTATATGATCTCGCCCCCTTCTACAAACTTTTTAAATTCATCTGCTTTTTTGCAGGACAGTACCAGGCCTGTGGCAACAAATAACAGGCTGATAACGGTTCTTATTACATTCATACATTCGTTTTTATTCTTGCATGGTGAATGGTCAATGATATAGGGGATTACCTGCTATCGCCCCAGAACGACATTTCCGCAACGTTGGCAGCATAGCCGCCATCCGTCCAGGTGCGTAATATCTTCAACCGGATGTAACGCACTTTAGGCGCCGTGAGTGGTATATCCATTAACTCACCCGTTTCAGCAGCCGCCAGATCTGCAGCGTTCGTGGTGCCAACCGGTAACCCGGAAGGCTTTATAACCGTATGATGCGCGAGCAGCGTCCAGCTATTGTCCCAGGCTCCATTGGGATTGGGGTTATCAGCGCCGTATACTTCAAATTCCCGCAGGTTGTTCTGTGCATAGATCCAGCCGCCATCCTGGTTACGCTGCCATAAACCCACCCGGCTCAACTGGGCCAGCGTACCCATGTCGAATGTGATCCACATGGGCATACCATCCAGCTTATCGGCCGAGTGCCACATATTATACCCGGTGAAAATACCATCCCAGAGATCGGTCATGGATAAGCCCCAGCCATAACCTATATCGGTAGGCAGATCTACTTCCTTAAATTTTGTTTTATCCAACAGCTCTTCATACAGTGGTGTATATTCCCCCGTTAACGTATCGGAGATATTTCCCCACCTGTCCTTTACAAAAAATCCGAATTTTCTTTTTTCTGCTTTATATCCCCGCAATGAATAAACGCCGCTGTCGGCGTTGGTATAATGTGCATCGGTTTGGTCAAACACGCCGGTTGAATCGGTAGTGAGCCCAACGATGGACACATCTGCGCTGCTTTTATTTTTAAACGACACATTTACCCCGCCAAAATCAGCCCGCACCTGCAGGCTGCGGTATACATCCAGGTAAGGCGGGGTATGCGGACTTACAGTAATAGTAACAGGGGCTGATTGTTTTTCGTCGCGGGTTACCACATATAGTTCTACCTGGTGAAGCAGGGTATCGGCAAACCCATCTACCACCAGCGAGTTGTTGTAATAGGAGGCGCGTACTTCGCGTTTTTCGCCCGGTTTATTTTCGTACACCGCTTTTACATATAACAAACCGGGGCTTGCCGGCAGTGTATAGGTTAACTGCGCAGCGCCCGGTAAATTAGTAATGGATACGCTCTTCAACGGATCCGGCGTTGAACCATCACCTTCTCCCGATAACGGCTCATGGATCTCGGGCTTACAGCCATACAGTACAACCAGCAACATGCCTGTAATGATCAGCGTTCGTTTGTATAGTTTCATGTATTGTAAGATTGTAGAGTTTACCAACCATAATTTTGTACCAGTCGTTTATTTCCCAGCAGGTCCCAGTAGTCTAGCGGCCAAAAGTAATCGCGGGTTTTAAAAGTTTGCTGATACCGCAGGCGGGGGCGGTAATAATAGGCAGCCGCCTCCTGGTCTACATCCCAGCCCATGACCGGTTTATTCAATTCTTCAAACGACTTTTTCCAGCGCCGCAGGTCCCAAAAGCGGCTGCCTTCCAGCGCCAACTCTATCAGCCGTTCCTGCTGAATGATCTGCCGCAACCCATCTTTGCTTTGGTATTTAGCAGGTTGAAGGGAATAGTTCGTCCAGGATTCCTGTACCGTTTTTAAACCGGCCCGCAGTCGTACTTTATTTATATATTCAAACGCTTCCGTACCCGGGCCATTCACTTCATTCAATGCTTCGGCGTATAACAAATACAGGTCCGACAAACGCATTTCGGGCCAGGCATAATCTTCAATGGTCAGTTCCTGCGCGTCTTTGATCACATATTTCCAGTTCACCAGTTTTTTAGCAAAGTAGCCGGTAGCATTATAATCCCAGTTGCCTTTACGCGACTGCAACTGGCCATTCTTTGCCTGTACATTAAATGTTCCGTTTTGCATATACCACACCGCACCATCAAAGGCGAGGTTGGCATAAAAGCGGGGTTCCCGGTTGAAATTAAGCACCGCGGTTTCGTAGCCATTAGTTATAAATTCGTTTTCAGCAGCTTTGCCTGTACGCAATTTGTACCGGTTGCTGTAATCCCAGTTCTTATCTTCATTGATAGGCACCCCATTCTCCGTATAAAACAATTCAGCTATTTTAAGGGTGGGCGCCAGGCTGCCAAGACACATTTCATTGGTTATTTTAGTGGGATCAAGCCGTGGCATGGCAAAGCGTTGCAAGGTATACGTGCGATCGGTAGTGCCCGCGCTGCCTTTTGTATTGTTCCAGATAATTTCTGCATTCCATGCTTCGGTAACGCTGTTGCGTATGCTCATTTGCGTAACCATGGCGTCTGACAGGGAAAGCCCCAGCTTATCAAATTTGTACAGGTGCATCCCGGCGCTTTCACAGGCAGTAATGGCTTCTTTACAGGCAGCAGCGGCCCGTTCCCACTTTCCCGCATCATAAGCCGCGTTGAAGAATGCCGTTCCGTCGTAATTTTTAAACCCTGCATAATCGCCGTTGCCATTAAACAGCGGACTGGCCGCTGTAACCAAAACCTTCGCTTTTATAGCCAGTGCAATAGGTTTGGTAATATGCCCCAGTTGGGTGGTACGATCTGAAATGGTAGCGGGCAGTCCGGCAGCTGCTTCATCAAGCAGGCCGGCAATATAATTTATTGCCGAATCAACCGTTTGCCGGGGTCTTTGCGCTTCATCGGAAGTGGCGGAAATGGGCAGATTTACATCGGTAACCGGTATAGGGCCATACATCCTTAAAAGACACCAGTGATAATATGCTTTTAAAAATTTCACTTCATGACCCCACCTGTCTTTCTCGGCATCCGTCATATCTACCACCTTATTAATATTATCCAGGAAAATATTACAGTCCCGGAAAGCGCTGAACATATTGCTCCAGCCCGGCATATAGATCGTAGTGGCCGTTTGATACCCCATCGCGATCTTCCAGGGCGATTCGCTTAGGGCAAAAGGCGCCACCATCCAGAATTCATCGCCTGCACACAGGGCAGGGTTTGTTTGCATATCGCCACTGGCCGGCAGATAAGAGTAACAGGTGGCCAGGTATTTGGTGGCTTCCTGTTTTAACTTAAATGCATTGTCAATGGTAGCTACATTATCAGGCACCACATCGAGGTATTTTTTACAACTGCCGGCAAAAAGAATACACAGCACCGGCAACCAGTTCTTTATGCATTGCATAACAGCGGGACATTTATATGTTGAAACAGGTTCCATTGTGTTTGCTTTGTTGAATGATTAAAATCCCAGGTTTACGCCCACATTGTATACCCGCTGTACCGGGTAGCCTAACCCGTTGCCACCCATTTCGGGGTCCCACATGTTGAACCTGCTGATCACAAACAGGTTGAAGGCATTGGCATAAATGCGGGTATTGCTGAAATGCAGCTTGCTGAGCAGTGACTTTGGAAATGTATACCCAACTTCGGCTGTTTTCATCCGTAAGAAGTCACCTCTCCGCATCCACCAGGTGGAAGTCTGGATGTTGTTGGCTGCATAATAATTACTCAGGCGCGGCCAGAAGGCATAGGGATTGCGGTTATTCTCGCCCCAGTAATCATCGGCAATAGCGGCCAGCAGGCCATGCTGGCCACCCCCATCGAGTACGAAGGGCGCCATTTTAGAAGATTCTATCATGAAAGAAGAGCGGGCCGATCCCTGGAAATAACAACTCACATCCCATTTTTTATACCCGAACGACAAACCAAAACCGTAAGTGATCTCCGGTGTGGTGGGTAAGCCAATGGGCACCATATCCGCATCGGTAATTTGTCCGTCATGGTTTACATCCCGGTATTTAATGTCGCCGCCCCGTACCCGGTACTTTCCATTTTCCGCCAGGTTATCCTGGCCGAAGTTCTGGACAGGCGCATTATTCACTTCATAATCGTCAATAAATAACCGCTCGGCTATAAACCCATACGTTTGCGAAAGCGGTTGGCCTACACGCCGGCGGTATGCTTCCGGGTACGCAGGTTCTTCATTCACCAGCAATTTACTGGTAGCATACGTAAATGTACCGCGGGCCTGCAACCAGGTATGTTTTCCCAGGTTATAGGTATAATCAGCAGAAAGATCAACCCCTTTACCTTCCGCCTCACCTACATTGGCCTGGATGGGTGCGCTTAATCCCATCATACTGGGAATAGTGCCTCGCGTCATTAAGATATTGGAACGTCGCTCACGATACACATCCACCAGTATATTCAGCGAATTCCAGAGTCCCAGTTCTATGCCTACATTTGTTTTGTAAGATCGCTCCCAGGTTATATCGTAATTTTCGTACCTGTTCACCGAGATGCCATTTGAAGTATTATTATACATTTCGCCAAAGCCGTATGACCGGTTGCCATTGTTCATATTTACATCCGACAAATAGAAGAACCGCTCCCAATCAGCGCCAATCTGGTCGTTGCCAACGAGCCCATAAGTTGCCCGCAATTTCAACTTGCTGATAAAGGACAGGGGTTCAAAGAATTTTTCGTTCGATACATTCCAGGCAAGGCCTACAGAAGGGAAAAAACCAAACCGGTGATTTTGGGCAAACCGCTCGGAGCCGTTGTAACCGAAATTGAATTCAGCCATGTACCGGTTGTCATAGGCATACGTAAAGCGGCCGGAGACGCCATGATTACGGTGTGGCAGCGATAATTGCAGGCTGCCGGCATTGGCGGCTAAATAGTTCCTGAACAAGGTGATCAACATGCCCGAAACATTATGCTTTTGGCCGATCTGCCGGTTATAGTTCACTGCTGCTTCCAGGTAACTGGTGGTATTTACTGTTTTGGGTCCTTCGCTGTAATTCAGGTATTCCGTACCGTTGGTATTCAGCGGGGTAAGCCTGGGGACTTTGGTTTGCAGATCGTAAGAAAGCTGGTAATAGAACGGAGTGTATTGCCGGGTCACATCGAAGTAAGAATATCGCTGGGTATACGCCATTAGCCGGGCAGCCAACCCCGGCGTAATGAATGCCAGATCCTGTTTCAATTCTAACTGCGCCTGTAAGGTGGAGCTGTTATATTGCTGATACCCCGACATCATACTGGCGTAGGGATTATTGTATAAGTTGCTGCCGTTGCCCGGGAACGGATTAATGACATCTGAACGAAAGGCATTGCCAAATAAGGGATGGGTTAACCCGGGCGCATAACCGGCCGGGTATACCGGTGCAAATTTCACCGGATTGGCCCATACCGCCTGCTTAAAAATAGTGTCACCGCCGCCAACAGGCCCCTTATAGTCATTAAACTGCCCGTATGTTCGAACAATGGCCTGGGTGGTGGGCGTAAAATTGAAAGTAACATTCGACCGGATGGAATAGCTCTTCAGCTTTATGTTGCTGTTGAAATTATTGATCTTGTCAACCTTCAACACCCCGTTATCGATATTGTAGGTACCGGCAATATAATATTGCGCTAATTTATTGCCGCCGCTTACGTTCATATCAAAACGCTGATTATTGGTATAATCTTTTATGAGTCGTTTTAACCAGTTGTTGCTGGGGTACAGATAGGGATCGTCGCCGGCGGCTGTATGATCGATCTTGCTTTGGGAATACGGTACATTTTCAAGCGCATTCCTTGTTGATACCGCTTCATTGGCCAGCTTCATGTAGGAAACGTTATCGGCGAACCTGTAGTTGCGGGTATTGCTGCTTAACGAATTTTCGGCGCGGATATTAAACCTCGTTCTTCCATCCGCACCTGACTTGGTGGTTACCAGCACTACGCCATTGGCGCCCCTGGCCCCATACAATGAAGAAGCCGTGGCATCTTTCAATATGGAGAATCCCGAAATATCATCAGGCTGCAGCCGCGCCAGGTCGGTAGATGAAGATTCAATGCCATCAATGAGGATCAGCGGATCTACCTTACCGGTACCAAAGGTGGTAATGCCGCGGATAAAAAAACTCGCATTGTCTTTTCCGGGCTCGCCGCTTCGCTGATAAGAAATAACACCTGAAAGCCTGCCGGCCAGCATAGTCGTTAAATTACTGACAGGCCCTTTTAATTCTTTTGGATTAATAGTAGTAACGGCGCCTACCATGGTGGTCTTTTTTTGCGTACCATAGGCCACCACCGCAACTTCTTCCAGCGAATTGTTAGCGCTCTTAAGTTTTACATTAATGACGCTTTCTCCTTTAATATCTATTTCTTCTTCTTTATACCCTACTGAAGTAATGATCAGGGTACCGTTTGCCGGCGCTTTCACCAGGTACCTGCCGTTCTGATCTGAAGTGACTGCCCGGGTGGGGTCCGATTTCAGGCTAATAGTGGCGCCTTCCAGCGTGGCAGAATCGGTTCGAATGGTACCGCGCACTATTATTTCATTCTTTATTTCCCGGCCGGTTGTATCAGGGATGGTGGTTTGCACCTGCGGCGGACTGCCTTTTTTGATGGCGTAGGTGTTCTCCCCTACCGGCTGCAGCCGCAGGTCATATTTTTTAAGTAGTGTCGATAACCTGTTGATGGTCCACCTGGTTATTGTGCCCGGTGAAGCGGTATCGACAAATTTATTGGCCAGGTCATCGGGATTGTACAACAATTTCCAATGCATTTCGCCCGATAAACGGTCGATAAACTTTGCCAGCTCTATCCGCTGTAAAGATCTGTTCTCCGTTTGTGCGGCAGCCTGGTAACAGCCAACCATTAACAACAGGTATAATACGAACACATTGCTCCATCGAATGATGGAAGGTTTTTGTGTCATAAGCAACGTTTTGGTTTTGGTCTTATTTTGAAATAATCAACGAATCTCCCTGTTGCAGTACTGTTAATCCCATTATTACCCGCAAAGCATTGAATAACCCACTGGAATCTTTTACCGCTATATTGCCGGATAATTTCCGCTCCGCCACCGGCAGGTTGGCCGCCAGTTTTACCTTCAATTTGTAATACTTTTCTATCAGTGCTATTACTTCGGTCAGGCTGGTATGATCAAAGTGAAACTCTCCATCTTTCCAGGCGCTGTACAATTGTACGTTTACCTCTTTCCTGTATATGTGGTTGCCCTGCACGATCAATACCTGTCCGGGCACCAGCGATATCACTGCTTCTTTACCAATATGGGCTTTTATGCTGCCGGTATGTAATGCGGTTGAAAAAAATGAGGAATCGGCCTGTACATTAAATGAGGTTCCCAATACCTCTATATCGCCTTTTGCGGTATGTACAATAAAGTTGTTATACCGGCCGCTTGTTGTTTTTACTTTATTGATCTTAAAAAAAGCTTCCCCGGTAAGCCAAACTTCCCGCTTACTATTCGACCAGCCAATTAAATTGGCCCTGATCTCCGAATACCGGTTCAATAAGATCTCAGAACTGTCAGGAAGCAAAATGGTGCGTTGAAAATCCCCGGTTTGAATGGCGGTTGGTGGTGCAGATCGTTTGCGGTTAAAGATCATCAACATACCAACCAGTAAAAAGCAGGCGGTTATAACCGACAGCCAGGCGCTTTTTTTCCGCCATTTCCCTGATGGCCTGGTTTGGGCAATATTGCTTAACAGGTCTTGTCTGCTTTTGTCTTTCAATGCTTCATCCCTTTCGGGTTTATTAAACGCAAAAGGCAGTTCATCGTTAAAATGGTCATGCTCATTTTCCATGGGTTGTAAGTATTGTCTCTCTACTATAAAGACACAATAATTTTACTTCCAACTCAGTGTTGACCATTTTTTTTATGCAGGAGTAAGTTCAATTATAAAACAAAGGGGAATAGCAGGATGATCCAGAAAAATTCAGGATGGTTCCTTAACGCCGTTTTGAACCGGTTCATGATGCGGTTGATATTATTTACCAGGGACTGGTAATTGATGTTAAGTATCCGGCTGATCTCTTTGTAAGACAGGCCCTCATAAAAGCGTAAATAAATAACCTCTTTCTGGCGGGCAGGCAGGGTGTTGATCATCTTCGTTAGCTGACGGGTATTAAAAGAGGCTGATTCCTTTTTTATTCTTATTTCTTCGGGAGAAAATTCAATATCGGGGGTATGAAAGCGGGTTGTTATTTTTAGTTCGTATAATTTCAGGGAGCGGAGTTTGTTCAATATAGCACAGCGCAAACAGCGCATCAGGTACGCTTTTACAAACTGTACTTCCGGAAGCGCGGCCCTTTTTTCCCATAATTTCAGGAACAGCTCCTGTATAGCGTCATACGCGAGATCAGGGTCCTGTAACATCCGAAATGCATAGGCATGTAAGGAGTGAAAAAAAAGGTCATGTAACATCACAAATGCTTTTTCGTCTCCCTTTTTGAACGCGCTCCAGCATTCGGCAGTGTAAGTATTATCGCATCGGTCCTGTTGCATGAATTACTAATTAAACGCTCATTTAAAATGTATCACTGAAACAGGTTAATAATGGAATTTCTACAGGATCGAATATAATTTAAAAATTCATGATTTTTTAACGCAAACGGTTGTTCCATTTTATAACATGGCAGCTACTCCTGAAAACAAAAAAGTCATCGGTGAGAACACCAACGACTTAACACTTAAGATCAAACTTGAAATATTTTATATCAATACAATACTTTCCGGATTACTTTTTCCAGTGACGGATAAGGCTGAACCTCGCTTTTCACCTGCTCATTTTGTGTTACCCACTCCCGTTCCCAGGCAAAGAAATCAGGCGGATTGGCTGATCTGCCTGCCAGGTTATTACGCAGGTAATCGAAATACAACTTCCACCGCTGCTGGTAAAACGTAGTCATCATTCCGCCCCATTCTTTATAAGCATATTCATGGAGGTAATCCTCCTGCCGGTTGTTCTCACCCCAATAGGAGATCAACATCATGGCATTGTGCAGGTTATTCTTTTTTTCTGCAGCCGTATTACCTGCCTGCAAAGCCTGCTGCTGATAGGTGGTTAACCGGTAATACGAATGGCTGTTGAGCAGGTTATTCATGAGCGCATGCAGCGATAAAAATGCTTCGGCTGCCGCGTTGAAGGCAGCTGTATTTTCTTCCTTATAGGCTGTTACCAGGCTGGCAAATACGGTATCGGCCCGGTTTGACA
>Ga0136846_1217247_pt1 | contig 32669 bp, 39 predicted proteins | sample HopSoiMetagenom2_FD_96841 | JGI IMG/M metagenome (GOLD analysis project Ga0136846, IMG submission 96841) | Grasslands soil microbial communities from Hopland, California, USA - 2 Assembly 2016 (version 4) | ecosystem: Environmental > Terrestrial > Soil > Grasslands | place: USA: Hopland...
AAAGCCCTGCTTTCCTCAGTTCAGCGCGCCTGCAACCGTGTCGAAGAGCAGTTTGGCGTTCAATACAACGATCGCGGCGGCAATCGCCCAGGCAAGGCCCGCCAGCCAGCGCGGGATGACGAGGCACCCCATGAGCTTGCGATCCGACACGAAGCGCACCAGGGGAATGACCGCGAATGGCAGCTGCATCGACAGGACGACCTGGCTGAGGACGAGCAGCTTCGCGGTCCCGCCGCTTCCATAAAGCGCAGTGACCGCGACGACCGGCACGATGGCGACGGAGCGCGTCACCAGACGGCGGGCCCAGTCGGGCAGCCGCAGGCGCAAGAAACCTTCCATTACGATCTGGCCCGCGAGGGTGGCTGTGACCGTGGAATTCAGTCCGGAGGCGAGCAGGGCGACCGCAAACATTGTGGAGGCCAGGCCGACACCCAGCACCGGCGAAAGCAGCTGGTAGGCGTGCTCGATCTCCTCGACATCGGTGCGGCCGCTGGCGTGAAACACCGCGGCGGCGACAATCAGGATCGCGGCATTGACGAACAGCGCCAGCATCAGCGCGATCGTCGAATCGGCGACGGCCCAGCCGATCGCGGAGCGGCGCCCAGCCTCGTCGCGCGGATAGGCGCGAGTCTGCACGATCGCTGAGTGCAGATAGAGGTTATGCGGCATGACGGTCGCGCCGATAATGCCGATGGCCACGTAAAGCGCTGCGGGATTGGTGACGATTTCGGGCGAGGGGATGAGACCGCCGAGAACCGCACTGGCACTCGGCGTGGTCAGCGCGATCTGGATCGCGAAGCAGACGAAAATCACGATGAGCAGCGCAACGATGAACGCTTCCAGCGTGCGGAAGCCGCGCTGCATGAGGAAAAGGATGAGGAACGCGTCCGCCGCCGTGATGATGGCGCCGATCGTCAGCGGGATGCCAAAGAGCAGGTTGAGCGCGATTGCCGTGCCGATCACCTCGGCGAGGTCGCAGGCGATGATCGCCGCCTCGCAAGCGAGCCAAAGCGCGATGTTGACCGGCTTCGAATAGTGCGCCCGGCAGGCCTGCGCGAGATCGCGGTCGGTGGCGATGCCGAGGCGGGCGGAAAGCGCCTGCAAGACGATCGCCATCACGTTCGAGAGAACGATGACGAAAAGCAGCGTGTAGCCGAATTTTGACCCGCCGGAGATGTCGGTCGCCCAATTGCCGGGGTCCATATAGCCGACCGAGATCAGATAGCCCGGCCCGACAAAGGCGAGGAGGCGGCGCAGCCAATGGCCCGACTTCGGCACGCCGACGCTGGCATTGAGGCGGCCGAGGCTCGGCCGCTCGCCGCCATCCAAAGGGGGCCTGGAGGGGCCGGCGCGCCCCCGATCGTCAATCGCCTGCTCTGACACTTGTCATCCCAGCGGCTGCGCGCCGCTATGCAAATTTAGCCTCGGCTATGATCATTAGCCTATGCAATCTCCACCGCAAGAGGTATCTTGCGCAAATATGATCGGCCATGACCGCCAGCCGCTCCTCGAAGTGAAGGAGCATGTCTCGAGCTTCCGGCACGCGCGGGCAGCGCGGCGCTCCGCGCTTGCGGCCGATTACGTCGAGCTCATCGCCGACCTCATCGCCGACAGCGGCGAGGCGCGCCAAGTCGATGTCGCGGCGCGACTGGGCGTCGCCCAGCCGACGGTCGCCAAGATGCTAAAGCGCCTCGCCGAGGCCGGCCTTGTGACGCTGCGTCCCTATCGCGGCATTTTCCTCACCAGCGCCGGCGAGGCGGTCGCGCGTGAGGCCCGCGAAAAACATCGCGTGGTCGAGCGGCTGCTCGTCGCGCTGGGCGTCAGCGCGCATACGGCGCGGCAAGATGCGGAGGGGATAGAGCACCACGTCAGCGAGGAAACTTTGGAAGCGTTCAAGAAATTCGTCGCGCGTGCCAAGCATCGCGGCTGAGGAACGCAACTTCGATTTAGAATAACTTCAAAGCAGCGGCTGATTTACTGGAGACTGCGTCAGTATTGCATTTCGCTTTTCTGCGAACGCGCTATAAGCCTCGCGTTCATCCCTCTTCAGAGGCCATCCCATGAAGCTCACCGCGCCGGCGGTCGCCACGCTCGTCACTCTGATCGCAAGCCCGCTTGCAGCCAAGGAATATCCGATCGGCAAACCGCAGATGAAGGGCGGCATGGAAGTCGCCGCCGTCTATCTGCAGCCGATCGAGATGGATCCGCCCGATGTGATGCGGGCGGCGAGGGAATCCGACGTGCACCTCGAAGCCGACATCAAGGCGGCTAAAGACAACAAGAACGGTTTTTCGGAAGGCGACTGGATTCCGTTTCTCGTCGTCACCTACGAATTGACGAAGCTCGATTCCAAGGAAACGCAGAAGGGCGACTTCATGCCGATGGTCGCCAATGACGGGCCCCATTACGGCGAGAACCTCAAACTGCACGGGCCCGGCAAATACAAGCTGACGCTGAACGTCAACCCGCCGAGCGCCAATTCGCACGCGCATTTCGGCCGCCACGTCGATAAGGAAACCGGCGTCGGACCGTGGTTCGAGCCGTTCAGTGTCGATTACGAATTCACGTACGCGGGTACGGGCAAGAAGGGTTCTTACTGATGCGCAATTTCGTGCGTTACGCCTGTCTCATCATCGGCGTCGCTTCGCTGCTCGGAGCGGGAAAGCCGGTGCTTGCCGCGGACGAACCGACCTTCGCAATTGAGTTCAAGGACGGCACCGTCACGCCGACACGCGTCGAAGTGCCGGCGAAGACGCGCTTCAAGCTGGAGCTCAAAAACAGCGGCAAAACCCCTGCAGAATTCGAGACCAGGTCGCCTAAATGGGAAAAGGTGCTGGCCCCCGGAACTAAATCCTCCCTGATCATCCGCACCCTCGATCCGGGCGAGTACGAGTTCTTCGATGATTTTCATCCACAGGCGAAGGGCATGCTTGTTGCCAAGTAGTCTGCGATTCCCTCAAGCAAGATGATGATGCAGAACGTGGCGGCTGCAGATTTAGCCCCGCCGCCTCGCACCAATCGGCGGCTGCAACGCCTCGATGCGCTCCTCGCGCGCGTCGGCGACGCAATGCTGCGCGGCCGTAAGGTCATCCAAGCCGTGCAATGGCTGGTCGTCGCGGCCTATCTCTTGCTGATCTCGGTGCCGGCGATCCTGCCATTGCCCGAGCGCGCGGCGCATATCTGGAACCACATTACGCTTTTCGCGCAATTCATCTTCTGGGGACTGTGGTGGCCCTTCGTGCTCCTCAGCATGATGTTCGTCGGCCGCGCCTGGTGCGGTCTCATCTGCCCCGAGGGAACGCTGACGCAGTTTGCCAGCCGCCATGGACGCGGTAACGCCCTGCCGCATTGGATAAAATGGAAGGGCTGGCCGTTTGTCGCCTTCGCGATGACGACGATCTACGGGCAGCTCATCAGCGTCTATCAATATCCCGCGCCGGCTTTGTTGATCCTCGGCGGCTCGACGGCGGCGGCGATAGGCATCGGCTTCCTCTACGGACGCAACAAACGCGTCTGGTGTCGCTATTTATGTCCGGTCACCGGCGTCTTCGGTCTCCTGACGAAACTCGCACCGCTGCACTTCCGCGTCGATCATGCGGCGTGGGAGGCGTCGCGCCGTAGCGGCATTCGTCCACGCCCGGTCAATTGCCCGCCCCTCGTGCCGATCAAGACGATGCAAGGCTCCAGCATGTGCCACATGTGCGGGGGCTGCAGCGGCTATCGCGGCGCGATCGCGTTGTCGCGCCGCTCGCCCAACGACGAGATCGTGCGCGTCGCCAAGAACGATCCGAGGCCGTGGGAGACGGCGCTGATCCTGTTCGGCTTGATGGGCGTTGCCGCCGGCGCGTTCCATTGGACCGGCAGCGATGTCTTTATCGGGATGAAGCAGGCGATCGCGACTTGGCTCGTCGAGCACGATCTCATGTGGCCGCTCGCCGCGCATCTCCCGTGGTTCTTCTTGACCAATTATCCCGACAATAATGATGTGCTGACGCCGCTGGATGGCGCGCTCGTCGTCGGCTACATCGGCGCGGTCGCGGTACTTATCGGGGCAACGACGTCGGCTTCTCTTGCGCTCGCCGCCCGCGCGCTCGGTCCGTGGCGCCCAGCGCGCTTCCACCATCTGGCGCAAGGATTGCTGCCGATTGCCGGTTGCGGCCTATTTCTTGGGCTCTCCGCGCTGACAGTGACAATGCTGCGCAGCGAAGGTTTCACGTTCGATTTCGTCACCCCGCTGCGCATTGCTTGTCTCGCCGGGGCGGCACTGTGGTCGGGCGTTCTGTGCTGGCAGATCGCCGGTGTGCATACGCAAAGCCGCTTGCGGCAGGCGGCCGCGATCATCCCCTTCAGTGCCGCGATCGCGATCGGCGTCGCGACATGGGCACTTCTGTTCTGGGGTTAGTGCCGCCTGATTGGCTAATGACCAGTTGCTGGCCCCTGCTTTGGTGCAGTGGCCTCGGGAATTTTCATCCCGAGATAAGTGCCGGAACTTACTCCCAGCAAACCCAGAAGAGTCGCATCGAAAACTGGCATGGCGACGTCCCGCAACACCTCCATCGCAAAGACCAAGCCGAGCACGATCGTCCATGCGAATAGCTGAAAGCGCGGGAAGCTGACCCCATCCGCGTCGCTAAGAATGTCAATCAGGAAACCTTGAGAACCCTGATTGGTAGCGATGGCGTAGTCCTTCGCGGTGCGCGTGATCGCATTTGTCAGACGTGCCGGTGAAAATTGAGTTGGCGCACCAAAATACTTATTGAGCAATTCATCATGTCTCGCCTGGTCGTCTTCGGATGGCGTGGCACCAGGAGCAGTTACGAGCTGGTGCAGTTGATCTAGTTTGGTTAGATCAAGCAATCGCTGCTTAAGTTGATCGGCTCTTTCGGCTTGATCGGCCACTTTCGACTGGGAAATGACTACGCCGGCAAGAACCGTGCCCGCACCGATGCCTAGAAGGATCAACGCCGTACCATTCAGAGACGAGGTGAAATTTCCGGTGACGATGCCTATAAGTGCATAAGCTGTGGTGACCAAGAATAGCCACCATGCACCCTGTGTTCGGGCGAGACTAAACGGTCCGACCTCCGGGGGAGGCCCTGTGAAGTCTGGCCTTCCGCCTCTTACTGCAATCGTGTTCGCCGGCGGGGGTGCATCGCGGACAATCCCGGACATTGCCGCGAGTGCTCCAAACAAAGCAACAAGGCCGGCCACGACGATGATGAATAACCCCGTCCAAAATGGCGGAAACAGCTCTATGATTGCGGCTACGGGCATCGGTGATGGGTCATTCGGAAAACCGATATTCAATCTGATCTCGCGCTCGCCTCCATTTCGTAGAGGGTCCTGAAAAATTTCCCTCCAAACGGCACCGGGCTCCGATGTGGTCACGAGGTGGAACTTGATCTCATTCGGTTGGTCGGAAAAGATTGGGCTAAGGCTGTTTAACGCCTGACCATTCAAGAACAGAATAAATTTAGATTTGCACGCTGCAGTCACGCTCTGCAGCCCTTTCACTGTGAAGACCACTTGGTCGCCTAAGCACAGTTTGGCTTGGTCTTTCGGCGTATTTTGCCGCTCGCTCGCGCAGGCGGACGTATTGTCGTCTTTTCTAAACGATTCCACGCCAAGAGCGGCGGCCGTGCAGGGCGCTAGTTCCTCTGCCATCAGTGTTGAAAAACACTTGAAGGCAAAAATAAAAGAAAGAACGCTAAAAACGAGCCAACGTACTCTGAACGTAAACATCGTCACCTGCTCCCCAGTCGAATCCGATCAGCGACGACCCGCGCTTTGGGCGACCTGCGAAAACCTCGATGCGCGCGGCTATGATAGCCGCAAAACAGATGCCTGCAAGCAATTGGGTCTAATGCACGAGGTTTTGCTTTGTGGTGTGTTCCCGGGCCACGCCGTTGCTCGGATTGAATCGGACCGGTTAGGGAGAAAATAGTTTGCGATCCAGCGCGACCCCCCGCACGACAGCATCCGCGCCGAACTTATCGCGCAACGCGTCGACCGCCGCCTCTCGCGATTTCACCCGCGCGATGCCTGCATCCCCCGTAAGGTCGCCGCGATCGGCCCCCGCGGCATCGACGAGATCGCCGGCGCCGATGCCGATCAGGCGGTAGCGCGTGCCATCGAGTTCGGGTTTGAGCAGCGCATCGGCATTCCCGAACAGAAGTGACGCGAGCTGCGTCGCCGGCAAGCCGGACCGCGAGCGCGTGCGCAGCTTGAACTCGCTCGATTTCAGTTTCAGCGTCACGCTCTGACCGGCGAGGTCCGCCGCCTTTAGGCGCTTGGCCACCTTCTCGCACAGCCGGAACAGGATCGGCCGCAACGTCTCGGCATCCGAGTAATCGGCGTCGAAGGTCGTCTCGGCGGAAATGCCCTGGGTCTCGCGTTCCGCATTGACGCTGCGATCGTCGATCCCGTTTGCAAGCCGCCATAGTCTTCGGCCTTCGTTGCCGAGGAGCTTCATCATTTCGATCTCGGAGCGCCTCTGCAAATCGCCGATCATGCGGAAGCCGTCTTTCGCGAGCCGGTTCTCCGCGACTTTGCCGATGCCCCAGATCATCCGCACTGGCTTATCCGCGAGAAAGGTCCTGGCTTCCGCGTGTCCAAGCACGGAAAAGCCGCGCGGCTTGTCGAAGTCCGACGCGATCTTTGCCAGGAACTTGCAGTAACTCAATCCGATCGACACGCTGATTCCGAGTTCCTGCTCGACGCGCCGTGCAAAACGCGCCAGCGTCTCCGCGGCGCTGGCGCGATGCAGGCGCTCGGTGCCGGTGAGATCGACGAAAGCTTCGTCTATGGAGAGCGGCTCGACGAGCGGCGTCAATTCAAACAACAGCCCGCGCACTTCGCGGCCCACTCGTGCATATTTCTGCATGTCGGGATGGATGACGATCGCGTTGGGGCAGGCGGCAAGCGCCTTGAACATCGGCATCGCTGAGTGCACGCCGTAAGTCCGCGCGATGTAGCAGCAGGTCGAGACGACGCCGCGTTTGCCGCCGCCGACAATCAGCGGCTTATCGGCAAGGCTCGGGTCGTCGCGCTTTTCGATCGCGGCATAGAACGCATCGCAGTCAATATGCGCGATGCTGAGAGAGTCGCGCTCCGGATGCGAGAGAAGCCGCGGCGAGCCGCACGCACCACAGCGGCTATTGCGCGAGGGCGCGGCGACAAGGCAATCGCGGCAGAGAGGATCGGCGGAATGCATGGGCGCGGCGCCTTCCCGCGACTCGGATTTTGCAGGATAGCCGAAAGCTTCAGCTAGAGTCTGCTTCGGGCGACAGCAGATGACGCGCTTCGCCAATCCGCTCGGGCGCGAGTCCAGCCGCCTCGGCGAACTCCACCAGCAGCGCCTCGTCGGCCGCGACATAGTCGAGCACAGCAGGCAGAAAACCCGGTTAGGCCGCGGCTTGGCGCAGACTGCCGGGATCGAGGCCGGATACACTGAGGAAGCGGCCGATTCGCTCGCCGTCCTGGCCGAGAAAATCGAGAGCGGCCAGGGCGACGGCCGCGGCCTCGTCGCGGGTCACTGGTTTGCGTCGGACGGGTCTTGCCAGCCCTGTGGCAGAAGAGGGACGCAGAATCACCGGTGCAGTTTCCCTTTCATCAAGGTTCTCGCGCTTAAGGATAGGACATGTCGATGCAAGAGATCTTCCCGGGTGGAACGCGTAACGCTACCGGGCCCGCCGAAGCGAAGTCGTAGCCATGCCCAAAACCGTGCTCATCGTCGAGGATAACGAGCTCAACATGAAGCTTTTCAACGATTTGTTGGAAGCCCATGGCTACGCGACGATCCAGACGAAGAGCGGCGTCGAGGCGGTCGAGCTCGCCCGCCGCCACCGGCCGAACCTGATCCTCATGGATATCCAGCTGCCCGAGGTCTCCGGCCTCGAAGTCACGCAATGGCTCAAAGATGACGAGGAGCTGCGGACGATCCCGATCGTCGCCATCACCGCCTTCGCCATGAAAGGCGACGAGGAGAAAATCCGCCAGGGCGGCTGCGAGGCCTACCTCTCGAAGCCGATCTCCGTCGTCAAATTCCTCGAAACCGTCCGCAATTATGTGACCGAAGGGTAAGACCCCTAAATGATCGCGCGCGTTCTGGTCGTCGACGACGTTCTCCCGAACATCAAACTGCTCGAAGCGCGGCTCATCGCCGAGTATTTCGATGTGCTGCGCGCAACCAGCGGCCCGGAGGGCAGGGACGCTGCGACATCGTCCTGATTGACGTGATGATGCCGGGGATGGACGGGTTCGAACTCTGCCGGCGGCTGAAATCCGATCTTTCCACCGCCATATTCCGGTCGTCATGGTGACCCGCTCGATCAGCCGGCCGACCGCGTCCGCGGCCTCGACGTCGGCGCCCACGATTTCCTGACGAACCCGTCGACGAGATCGCTGCTCGCCCGCGTGCGCTCGCTGGCGCGGCTCAAGGTGATGATCGACGAGCTGCGCACCCGCGCCGCAACTTCGGCGAGCCTCGGGAGGCGGCGCTGCACACACTGAACTCCGGCATCGAGAACGGCCGCCTCGGCCGAGCGCATCACAGCCATTCTTAGCGGCGTCCACCATGTCGATGTCGAGGCCGACCCCCAGGAGGCGCTCTTCGGCGGCGTCGAGGGCGGCTACGATCTCTCTGCCATAAGCCTCGGCCTTGAGAATTCGGACGCGCTGCGCCTTTGCAGTCAGATCCGCTCGCTCGAGCGCACGCGGAATTTGCCCGTTCTTTTGATTGCCGAGATGGAGGACCGCGCGCGCATTTTGCGTGGCTTGATCTTGGCGTGAACGATTATCTCGTCCGGCCGATCGATTGCAACGAACTGGTCGCGCGCGTGCGGACGCAGCTACGCCGCAAGCGCTATGCGGATTCGCTTCGCGACAACGTGCAGACGGCGATCGAGATGGCGATGATCGATCCGCTGACCGGACTGAACAACCGCCGTTATCTCGAATCGCATCTGGCGACGCTCCTCGACCAGGCGGCACATCGCGGCCGGCCGCTGTCGCTGATGATCCTCGACATCGATCACTTCAAAGCCGTCAACGACACCCACGGCCACAATGCCGGCGATGAAATCCTGAAAAGCTTCTCCTCCCGCATCCGCAAGGCCGCGCGCACGGCCGATCTGGTCTGCCGGCTCGGCGGCGAGGAATTCGTCGTCGTCATGCCGGACACGTCGCTGGTCGTCGCGACGCGGATCGCCGAGCGCATCCGCAGCGCGATTGAGGCTGAGTCCTTTCCGCTTGGCGAGCAGGGGGAACGATCCCGGTGACCGTCTCGATCGGCCTGGCCGATGGCGGGCTCGACGCCAATCCGGATGCCTTGTTCAAGCGCGCGGACCGGGGCGCTCTACGCCTCGCAGGCCAGCGGCCGCAACCGGGTCACAGCTGCCGCGGCCTTAGCGCGGCGTGCGTGGGAAATTCACCACGCTTCTTTAGGTAAACAAAGGGTTGATCCGGCCAACGCGCTTATCTCATTGCAATTTTCGGGTCGGCCTGTAACCCTGCCTTTGCCGGACGGGTTTGCATCTGGCGGTGGCGAGGAAGTCCCGACAAGCGGAACGCCTGCCGTCGTGCGCGTATAGATGCGTTCTGGCGAACTGGAATACCCTGCGGAGTGCTCAGGTCCGCCGCATCTCCTGGGTCCGTAGGGTCGGCCGGTTGGTTTGCGGCAGGAGTGGCCTCCTCGAAATGCCGTGGCCAGCCGGCCACCTTCGCTTTCAGGACTGTTAGGGATTGAGCTTAGCTGGCTAAAGCTTCCGGCTCGGCTTCGGCCGCACGCCCGGTCGCGACGTGCTCGTAATGCTCGCGCAGGCGCGTACGCCACCTCTCGTCGAGGAAATCCGGCGCGCCTGAATAAGGAGGTGAGCTCAGTAGGGCCATCTCACTGACGCGGCAAGAAAAACCACCCATTTCTGGATCGTAGATCAGAAGCTCGTTGGGGATGGCCCGGGAGCCGGCGCCGACTTTGGGATAAGTACCAAGGCAAATGATTGAATATTGGGCGCCGGCGGGCTCTGGCCCGGAGAGCGCCTTCAGCGTGCCGACCTTGCGGCCGGCGGGCTCCCAGACCGGCTTGCCGGCCAAGAGTTTGGCACGTGTGTCGTTCCGCAGAAACCGCGCGCTCTGCCTTGCGCTCTGTTCCACACTGCTTCGCATAAACCGACCTCCACTGCCGTCTAGGCTTAATCCGGCGAGGTCGGGTTCAGTTCCGCTGCGCCAGTCTATTTCGCCGATAAGATAAGATCCGTCTCGGCTAAACAGCGGCGAAAAGTTTTCTGTGGAAAACCTTGGGAGTTACTTGATCTTTGCTTCCTTGAACTCGACGTGCTTACGCGCGACTGGGTCATACTTCTTGAATGAGAGCTTTTCCGTCTTCGTCCGCGCATTCTTCTTGGCGACGTAATAGTAGCCAGTGTCGGCGCTGGAGACAAGTTTGATCTTGATCGTGGCGGCTTTGGCCATGGCGGCAATCCCAAATAAATCGGGCCGGTCTCGGCCGGCCCGGAAGTCCACGTGCAGCATACTTTTGAGAGCCCGGAAGTCAACCGGAGCTGGAGTGTACGGGCGCGCCGGGTGAGCTAGAGGCCTAGCAGCGCGCGGACCGCTTTCGGCCAGTCTTTCGCCCGATCGGAAGCGAAGGCCGAGCCGGCTCGTGATCCCCTTGGCCTCATCAATCCAGCCTTCGCGAAATTCTTTGATCTTTTCGGGCGGGCCGATGCGGACATATTTGCGCATGCGGAACGATTGCAGCCGGTCGATGTCGCGCGACGGCTCGCGCCGAATGCAATCGCTGGCAACATCGAAGACGTACCCTTGCCTCGGGACGCAACCTTGTTTCGCCGCCAGGGGATAAACGGGATAGCAGGCGGCAGGCGTGAGGACGAGATCGGCAAGCGCGAGCCCGTCCGTCCGGATGACGCCCGCTAATTTCCACACAATTCAGGACATCGCGGCGCTGGTTGGCTCACTTAAAGGTTACGCCTGAGCGGCTCAATGACTATACCGCCGCGGCAGACGTTGAGGCGAGAGGCGAGGGTTATTCAGCCACCGAAATCCGCCCCGTCATGTTCGGGTGGAAGCGGCAGTAATACTCGAGATTACCTCCGTGCTTTAGCGTGATCCGGCCGGTCTTGTTCCGCATGATCATCACGTCCCATTCTTTGTTGCGGGCGGTTGCGGTGTGGGCGAGGAAGTCGCCGTTCACCCACTCGATCGTGTCGCCGACGTGAGCCGAGACCTCGGCTGGTGTGTAAGAGAGCTTGTCCACGTTGACGCTGATCGTCTCCGCCGCGGCGGGCAGGGTCGCGAGCGCCAAAGCTGCCGCCGCGACACCCCAAAGCTTGGTGGCCATGGCACTGGCTACAGCGATTTCGCGACTTGATCGGCGTGCTGCTGATGGCCCTGGAAAATCTTGAGGCCGGTCTGCAGCAGCTCCTTCAGCTCGGGATTGTTTGCCGAGGGAATGAGCGTGTTCTCAAGCGCCCCATTGACCGTCTTGTGATACTCCACCTCGTTATCGGCATAGGCCTTGTCGAACGCGGCGCCGTTGAGCTTCTTCAAGGAAGCCGCGGTCGCCTTCGCCTGCTGCGACAGCGATTTGCTCGTATCATTATCCTCCGGCTTCACATTCAGCTTTTTCAGGAGCGCCAGCGCCTTCTGATTCACCGCGGTGTGGTCGCGCACCATATCTTGCGCGAAGGCACGCACTTCTTTGTTCTTCGACTTCTGCAGCGCGAGTTTTGCCGCGCCGATATCGATCTGGTCGGCCGTGTAGGCGATATGCGCGATCTGGGCATCGTTTGGCTTGGCGCCTTGCGCCATCGCGAATGCGGGGCCAAGCATGAGCGCGGCTGATGCCGCGATTATCCTGAGAAGCATCTCATCCTCCGTGGCGGCGCCTCCAAAGGCCCGCGCCGCATTAGATGGAATGAGGCCCGAGAGGTTCCCGAGACATCACGCGAAATTGAGCCGATCGAGCACGGCGTGCGTCAGGCGCTCGCAGCGGCGGCCGGCGAACGGAAACGCATCGGCCATGGTCGGGCCGACATGTTTTTCCATCTCATCCTTCAGGAGCTTGCGCGCGCGGTGGAGACGCGTCTTCACCGTCTCCGGCCGGATGCCGAAGAGCTCGGCGGTCTCCTCGATGCTCATCCCCTCGATCAGCCGGGCGACGAGCACGATGCGAAACGCCTCCGGAAGCGCATCGATGGCGCGCTCGAGCAGCGCGCGGATTTCGCGTTGAGCCATGGTCGTTTCCGGATCGAGTTCGGGATTGGCGGCGGGGAAGCGGATGATCTCGGCGCTGCCTTCATGCGCCTTGGCGAACGTGTCGAATTCGATCGTAGGCTTGCGGCGCCGCAGGCGCCCGAGGGCCTCGTTCATGATGATGCGAGCGAGCCAGGTGCCGAGTTGGGAATCCCCGCGAAAGGAGTCGAGGCTGGTGAACGCCCGGATATAAGCCTCCTGCAGCGCATCTTCCGCTTCAAAATCGTCGCGTAAGATGCTGCGGGCAATGCGATAAAGGCGCTGATTATTCTGCTGGATGATCAGCGCGCCCGCGCGCGCGTCCTTCGCGCGCGCGCGGGCGACGAGCTCGGCTTCGTCAGGAGCGGTTTGCTTGAGGGCCTTTGTCGGCATAGGGCACCGTTGTTGCGATGCAGCTTGGATGTGGGAGCGCCGCGAAAGGTTCCCCTATAGCTCCTCGCGGAACCAGCGCTTATGGCTCTCGTAATAGAACGGCACCGGCAGGTCATGAGCCATGCCGCCGGCGATGCGCCTCTTCAGTTCCTTCAGGACCACGCCGGTAATGTGCGGCAGGTCGAGTTCCTGGGCCTCTTCGAGCGGCAGCCAGACGAGCTCCGTCAGCTCTGACTCGGGATGGATCACGTCCTCGACGCGGGCGGCGATTTCCTTGGCGTCGACCGCAAAGAAGGTCGTGTCGAAGCGTCGCGGCCGGCCGGGCGGGGTGATGGCGCGGCTGATGAAATGGAAGGCCGCGAGATTGGGCGTAAGTCCGTGCCCGGCATAGTCGGACCAGGGCCCCGACGGGTGCGCGCGGGCCGCTTCGTCGCTCTTCGCGCCGAGCACGAGACCGGTCTCTTCGAACGTTTCGCGCACCGCGGCGAGCGCCAGCGCGCGGGGTAGGGCCGGCGAGGCTTTGACCCGGCGCTTCGCGAGTTTCTCCTCGACCTTCGGATGGAGCGTGTACATCACCGCGATCTGCCGGTCGGCGGGATCGACGCGCCCACCCGGAAAGACGAACTTGCCCGGCATGAACTTGCTGCCGTGATGGCGCCGGCCCATCAGCACCTGCGACTGCTCGCCGGCATGGTCGAGGATGATCAGGGTCGCCGCGGGGCGGGGCCGCAGGTAGGGGTGCTTCTTGCTGCCGGGGTCCTTCCGCTTGACCGCTTCGGCATAGTCCGGCCGCTCGATGATCTTGGGTTGAGCCGCTCCGTCGCTCATATCGCGTCCGCCAGTTCCGACGGCACGGGCGTGCCACCGAAACCATGCATGCGCAAGGCCCATTGCCAGCCGATGAGCGCGCCTTTGACGCGCGGCAGCAGCGCCAGCGACAGGGCAATCGCAAGGACAAGCCCGGCGGCGATCGGCATCCACATCGGTGCGTCCGGCCAGCGCTCCTCTCCAATGAGCAGCAGCGTACCGACGATGTGGCCGACGATCAGGATGGTGAAATAGGGCGGTGCGTCGTCGGCGCGCTGATGGTGCAGCTCCTCACCGCACGAGGTGCAGCTCTCCGCCACCTTCAGGTACTTGCGAAATATGCGGCCTTCGCCGCAAGCGGGACAGCGGCCGGCAAATCCGCGCTTGAACGGTTGCCAGCGCCGGCGGGGCGGCTCCTCATGCGCGAGTGATGATCCGTAGGTGAGGGTCGGCATGCGGGCTCGGATATTGTCGGGGATTACCACTCATGTGATGTTTTGCGGCGCGTTTTTCCAGCCGGCTTGGTGTCGCGGCGCTCCTTTTTTTGACGCTTGCTTTTGGCGTAGCCGGGGCGAATCCCCGCGTTGCGTAACGTGCGGCCGTCGCTCAAAAGTTCAAAGCGCAACGCACCGGCAACAGGTGCGGCTTCCAACAATCGCACCTCGACGCGGTCACCGAGCCGGTGCGCTTCGCCGGAGCGGCTGCCGATCACCGCATGATGGGCTTCATCGAAGCGGAAATATTCGTTGCCGAGCGTCGAGATCGGGATGAAACCGTCGGCGCCGGTCTCGAGCAATCGCACGAACAGACCTGCACGCGTGACGCCCGATATGCGCGCCTCAAACGTGGCGCCGATCTGGTCGGCGAGATAACCGGCGATCAGGCGATCCACGGTCTCGCGTTCCGCCGCCATGGCGCGGCGCTCGGCTGCGGAAATGCGCGCGGCAATTTCGGCCAGCTCGCCCAAGCTCATGTTAGGCAGACCGCCAGGCCCGAGATCGAGCGCGCGGACTAATGCGCGATGCACAATCAGGTCCGCATACCTGCGGATCGGCGAGGTGAAATGTGCGTAGCGTTTGAGGTTGAGGCCGAAATGCCCGTAATTCTCGGAGACATATTCGGCCTGCGCTTGCGTGCGCAGCACGATCTCGTTGACGACATTCTCGTGCTCGGTCTCCTTGACGCGCGCGAGGATCGTATTGAATTGCGCGGGCCGCAGCACCTGTCCCTTGGCGAATTTTATGCCGATCGTCGCCAAGAATTCGGCGAGTGCGTTCATCTTCTCGAGCGAGGGCTCGTCGTGGGCGCGATAGATCAGCGCCTGACGTTTAGCCTCGAGCGTCTCTGCGGCGGCGACATTGGCTGCGATCATGAACTCTTCGATCAGCCGGTGCGCTTCGAGCCGCGGCGGCGTCGCGACGCGATCGACCGTGCCGTCTTCTTTCAGAATGATCTTGCGTTCGGGTAGATCAAGATCGAGCGGCCCTCTGATGTCGCGCGCTTTCGCGGCGGCTTCGTACGCGCGGCGTAGGGGCCGCAGCACGTCGTTTAGCAAAGGCCGCGTCGTGTCGTCGGGATCGCCGTCGAATGCCGCCTGCGCCTGTTGATAGGAGAGTTTCGCCGCCGAGCGCATCATCACGCGATGGAAGGAATGCTCGATCTTGCGGCCTTGCGCTGACAGCCGCATGCGTACCGCCATGGCCGGGCGATCCTCGCCGGCGCGCAACGAGCAGAGATCGTTACAGATGCGCTCAGGAAGCATCGGCACGACGCGATCGGGAAAATAAACGGAGTTGCCTCTTTCCAGCGCATCGCGGTCGAGTGCCGAATACGGGCGTACATAAAACGAGACGTCGGCGATCGCGACCGTCACGACAAAGCCGCCCGGATTGTCGGCGGCTTTGTCAGGCTCGGCATGCACCGCGTCGTCGTGATCTTTGGCGTCGGGCGGATCGATGGTGACCAGCGGCAGCGCACGCCAATCTTCGCGGACAAAGCCTTCGGCTTGCAGCGGGGCAGGGCGTGCGGCCTCGGCTTCGGCAATCGCTTGCGGGCGGAACTCCGTCGGAATATCGTGCACGTGAATGGCGATAAGGCTCACCGCCTTTTCCGTCGTCCGCGCGCCGACTACTTCGCGAATGCGCGCGGACGGCAGGCCGAAGCGGGTCTGCCGCATCACGTCGACCGAGACGAGATCGCCGTCTTTGGCGCCGCCCAGATCGGCCTCGGCGACCGCGAGCTCGCGGCCGGCCAGCTTCTTGTCGATCGGCACGATGCGCCCGCCATGGCCGGACGGCTCCGAGCGGAAAATGCCGAGCACGCGCGCCTTGCTGCGCGACAAAATCTTGACGACGCGCCCGCTATAGGGCGGCTCGTCTTTGTCGGGATCGCGCACTGCCTCGACGCGCAAAAGCACGCGGTCGCCCACACCCGGCATCGGCGTGCCGGGACGGGGCTTCCGCGGCACATGCACCAGAATCTTTGGGGCTTCGCCGAAACTCGCCTCGTCCCATTCGACCGGCGCGGCAAGAAGCTCACCATCGCGGTCGCGGCTGGTTACGTCGGCAAGCGTCACACTCGGCAGCGTGCCCGCTTTGGCGAGACGCTTGCGGTGCGCTTCGATCGCGCCTTCGTGCTTTAGCTCAGCGAGGAGCTCTTTCAGCGCGATGCGGTCGCCGCCGCCCTTAATGTTGAACGCCCGCGCGATTTCGCGTTTGCCGATTTTTGCCGGCGATCTGCCGTTGATGTCGCGCTCTCTCGCAATAAAGGCGAGGATGTCGTCGCGCGAGGGAAGAGAGGGTTGCTTTGTTTTCGTCTTTGTCAAATCGTTCTCTGTTGAAATTTCAGCTATGATGGTGGGGCCGGTGCTTGGCGAAACCGGCCCGGCCCCGCGTCCATATCACCTATATGGTGATCCCAGCATGCATACGACAAGTCGCTTCATGTTGACGCCATTTTGTTTCGAGTGCCTAGTAGCAGGGGAAGCGGCATTCTCGGGAGGCAACGATGCACATGTCGAACGAAAGCATCCTGGTCATCATTATCGTCGGCCTGATCGCTGGGTGGCTCGCAGGTCAAATTGCCTGGGGCACCGGCTTCGGCATCATTGGCGATCTCTTGATCGGCATCGTCGGCGCGTTCATCGGCAATTGGCTATTTGCGCAGCTCGGCATCCACATCGGCACGGGCATGCTCGCGGCGATCATCAGCGCGACAATCGGCGCACTGATCCTCTTGTTCCTGATCAGCCTCGTTCGCGGGCGGGGACGATTGGGATACCGGCGGCGCTGGTGAGGCTTAACCGCCCTCACTCTCCCTCGTGCCGTCCCTCGATCAGCTCGCGCCCGGCATCGCGTAGTGACGCGCGGGAATCGTCGCGCGAATAGAACATGTGTCCGCCGGGCACCGCCTGGAAGCGGACGCGCCGCGCATCTCCGTAAGCCGGCAGCTGGTCGATCAGCAGCTTCGCGCCGAAATACGATGTAATCAGATCGGTGATCCCGCTCATCACAAGCACGCGCATTTTCGGGTCGAGCGCCAGCGCGTGGCGCAAATCGCCGAGCGCCTCGTTGGTGCGCCGTCCACGATCCCAATTCCACTGCCGGACGACCTGGTTGTTGAGGATTTCATAGCGCAAGTCGCCGACGGGCCAGTGCAGCCGGTTGACGGTGATGTCCGTCATCGCGCTTGCAATCGGTGCACGCAATCCATCAAGGAAGGGATCCGACCAATGGCTTTCCGCCGCGTCGGGATTGGGATCGAGCGCAGTAATCGTTCCGTCATACATGCTGCCGACGCGCGCTTGAGCGCGGTTGCGCTCGCGCAGGAACGTGTCGGCATCGACGCGTCCGGCCAGGCGCGCGACGAGCGCGCGGTCGAGGCCGAGGAAACCTGCGACCTTGGTGCTCAACCTGTCGACCGCTTCTTTGGTGCGTGGCCCCTTTAACAGGTCGGAGAGATACTCGCCGCTCGCGTAAGTCTCGACGTCGGCGAGACTCTTGCGGTCGCTGACGCCGCGCGCAACCGCCGTCATTGCCGGCAGCAGCGCCACGCGGGTCAAGGGCGTCGTGCCTTCAAACCAGCTGAAATCGATGACCGGCGACAGCATGGCGATGCCATTGACGCCGACATTCTCGGTCTCTTGCAGCACATGCGCGATTTTCGGCGCGCGGAACCCGCCATAACTTTCGCCGACGATAAATTTCGGCGACGCAAGCCGGTTATGCTGTTCGAGCCATTTGCGGATGGTGACGGCGAGAATGTCGATGTCGCCGCTCACCGAGTAAAAGTGCCGGCGCACGTCATCGCTGTCGGAGAGAACGCGGGTGAAACCCGTTCCCGGCGGATCGAGGAAGACAAGGTCAGTGAAGGGCAGCCACGTCTCGGCGTTCGCCGTGGTAACCGGCGCGGCCGACGGCGCCAGCGCCGCGCCCTCCATCGACAGGCGCCACGGCCCCATCGCGCCGACATCGAGGAAGCCGGAGGCCGCGCCCGGGCCGCCATTCAGCGCGAAGGTGATCGGCCGCTGCGCGGCATCGCCCGCATCGGCGCGCTCGAAGGCGACGTAGGCGATGTCCGCCTGCGGGCTGCCGCTACCCGCGTCGACGAGGCGGACCGCGCCGGCGCGTGCGGTGAACGCGAGGTTCTGCCCGCCGATATCGATATTGTGCGAGGTGACTGCTTCCGGCGGCAGCGGCGTGCGCGGTGTCGCCGCCTCGCTGCGGCGCTGGTCGGCCCGGTTTGCGGCTCCCTGGCCGCGCGAATCCGGCGCGGTCGCGAGCTGCGCGACGGCAAGCAAAAACGCCGCGGCAAGCGCGGAGAGCGGCCGCGGCCGGTATTTTTGTCTCATGGTCCCCTCATCAGGCGCAGCAAATGGGGCGGCTGGCAAGGAAAGCGAGGAAGCTCGGTTACTTCCCGGGTTGGACTGGGGGGACGGCCAGCGCGGCAAACGCAGCAAAGGAGCACGCCGGCTCTCGTGAAGCCGAGGGGAGGACGCAAGAATCCGTGTCTACCGATGTAAGCAGCCTAAGCGCCCAAGACGGTCGCGGGCTCCGGCACGATTTTAAAGGCGGGCTCCGGCGGCGGCTTCGGCAGCGCGTTCATCACCCGCTCCGGCGGCAGGACGACGATGACCTCGGTGCCCTCCCGCACTTTCGAGCGCAGGCTGAACATCCCGCCATGCAGCTCGATCAGGCCTTTGACGATGGGCAGGCCGAGACCCGTCCCTTCGTCGGCGTTCTTCTGGGCAAGCGTGCCGCGGCCGAACGACGACATGACGACGGGAATCTCGTCTTCCGGAATGCCCGGCCCCGTGTCTCGGATCGAGAGATATTGGCCGCCGGCGGCGGTCCAGCCGAGCTTGATCGTCACCTGCCCGCCTTGCGGGGTGAACTTGATCGCATTCGACAGGAGGTTCAACACGACCTGCCGGATCGCCCGCTCGTCGGCCCAAATGCGCGGCAGGTCCGGCTCGACCGCCTCGCTGATCATGATGTCGCGCTTCCGGGCGCGAAGGGTGAGCAGGCGGCAGCAATCCTCGATGATGCCGCTCAGCGAAACCGATTCCTCCTTGAGCTCGTAGCGGCCGGCCTCGACTCGCGAGAGGTCGAGAATCTCGTTGATGAGCATGAGCAGATGCTGGCCACTGGCATGGATGTCATTCGAATATTCCTTGTAGGCGGAGACGGAATGGGCGCCGAACAGCTCGCCCTGCATCACTTCGGAAAAGCCGAGGATGGCATTGAGCGGCGTGCGCAGCTCGTGGCTCATCGTCGCCAGAAAGCGCGACTTGGCGAGATTGGCCTCCTCGGCGCGCCGCCGCGCCTCGTCGGAATTCGCCTTGGCCTCTTCGAGCTCGGCGATGAGCCCGTTCTTCTCGGCCTGAAAGGTCAGCGTCGCCAGCGATTGGCTGTAGAGCCGCTGGGCCAGAACGACGAAATAGACCTGCGTGCCGACCGCGAGCGTGGCGATCGGCAGGGTCGTGGCGCTCTCGAAGCCGCGCAAGGCGAGGACGATCGCCAGGGTCACGGGGGTCAGCGTGCAATAGGCGGCGCCGGGAATGGCGGCGCTCACGGTGGCGTTTATCGCGGCGACGAGGAGGAGGACGATCAGGACGAAAGCCCGCGCGTCGGCGTCGCCGTGCTGCAAAATGAGGCTGGCGATGAGCGCGAAGGCGATGCCCTGGATCGTCTCCGAGAGAAGGAACCGCCCGCGCCAGGCGACGACGTTGATCTGGGCATTCGTCGCCGACAAGAAGCGCCCGGCAAGCGCATAGCCGACCACGAGCGCGCCTGACACGATTGCGGTCCACAGGAGCAGATCGCCCGCGGGCATCCACATCGACGACATGAGGCCGACAACGACGACAAGTGCGAGCGTCGGCCCCGCCGCCCCCCGCCGGGCGAGTGCGAATAGGTGGAGAAGCTCGACGCCGAAGGCGCGATCTCCGGTGCCGGACGAGGTAAGCTTCTCGCGAACCTCGCGCATCCTGAAGGCGAGCCGCCTACGCTGCGCCACGCTGTCCGGGTCGGTCCCGCGACCGCGCGCGATCATCTCGGCGGTGACTTCACTCATTACTAACTGGCTCGGTCGACTTAGAGCGAGTTTCTGACGCTGAGCGAGAATGGCGCGGAAACGTTAATGGAGGGCTGACTGGCCGGCCCGGTTTTATGCAGTTTTTGCCGCGTTGTGTGCTGGCGCACATTGCGCGCATCCGATTGCTGAGACAAATTCTGGTTTTGCCGCGCTCCAGACGTTTGCGTGACAATGGAGGCTATGGTCTTATCTCAGCGATTAGGCGGCCAAGAAGCAAAATGCGCTTCCTTTGGGAGGGGAAGAATGAAGCTTTACGACACGCGCACCGCGCCGAATCCGCGGCGCGTCCGCGTCTTTTTGGCCGAGAAAGGCATTGAAATCCCTGACGTACAGCAGATCGATCTCGGCCGGCTCGAGCAGAAGGGCGAGGAATTCAGCCGGATCAACCCGGTGCAGCGCACACCGGCTCTCGAGCTGGATGACGGGACCATCCTGACTGAATCCATCGCGATCTGCCGCTATTTCGAGGAGCTTCAGCCGAGCCCGCCCTTGATGGGTACCGACGCGAAGAGCAAGGCGCTTGTCGAGATGTGGCAGCGCCGCATCGAGCTGCATTTTCTCATGCCCGTCGCGATGGCCTTCCGCCACACCCATCCGGCGATGGCGCAAATGGAAAGCCCGCAATTTCCCGAATTCGGCGAGGCGAACAAACCTCGCGTTTTAGAATTCCTTCAACATCTCGACAGTGAACTTGGGAAGCGCCGCTACATCGCCGGCGACGCATTCACGATTGCCGACATCACGGCACTCGTTGCATGCGATTTCATGAGGCCAGCACGGATTCCCCGATCTGAGGATTTGAAGAACGTGACCCGTTGGTATGGCGAGGTCTCAACTCGGCCGAGCGCAACAGCGTGAAGATTGCTGCCTCGGTGCGCGTAACTTTTGTCGGCACAGGCGATGCCTTCAACTCAGGTGGACGCGCGCATACATGCTTTCGCCTTGACAGCAATGGGAGCACACTGGTTGTGGATTTTGGCGCGAGTGCGCTGTCGGCTTGGCGCAAACTCGGCCTGGAGCTTTGCGACATTGACGCGATCGCATTATCGCACCTGCACGGGGATCATTTCGGCGCTTTGCCGTTCATCCTGCTTGACTACCAATTCGTCTCGCGCTGCAAAGAGGGGCTCGTCATTGCCGGGCCACCAGGAACCGAGGCTCGGCTGCACACCGCCATGGAAGCCCTTTTCCCAAAATCGACCGAGAATAAATGGAGGTTCAAGTGGTCGGTCCGCGAGATGGCGCTCCGGGAATCTACCCTCCTTGCCGGCTACGAGATCGTCACGACTGAGATGCTGCATCCCTCCGGTGCACCCTCGACCGCTCTGCGGATTTCTAAGGATGGCAAGCTGTTCGCGTATTCCGGCGATACCGCCTGGAACGATGGTCTGTTTGATGTTGCCGAAGGCGCCGATCTTTTCGTTGTCGAATGTTCGTCGGGTGAGTCGCCGCTTCCCTACCATCTCGATTGGCCAACAATTAAATCCAATCTGCCGCGCCTGAAGGCTAAGCGGGTTGCGGTCACACATATGGGCGAAAGCGCGCTCGCGCGGAGCGCCGAGATCAGGGCTGCGGGCGTGCATGTCGCTTACGATGGCGAAGTCGTCGATATCTGAGCAGCCGACACCTCCGCTCGACGAGATTACCGCGCGCATTCGGGCCTGCCGCCGCTGCCGTGATATTCGTGACGTCCGACCGCTCCCGCATGAGCCGCGGCCCGTATTTCGCGTCTCCACCACCGCCCGGTTGCTGATCGCCAGTCAAGCGCCGGGGCTGCGCGTGCATCAAACAGGATTGCCCTTCAACGATCCCTCGGGCGATCGTTTAAGGCAATGGATGGGCGTTGATCGCGACACGTTCTACGATGAAGCGAAGATCGCGATCGTGCCGATGGGCTTTTGCTTTCCCGGTTACAATGAGGTCAAAGCCGATCTGCCGCCGCGCCGCGAATGCCGGGCGACATGGCATGACGAATTGTTTGCGCATCTGCCGCGGATCGAGACAATCCTCGCGATCGGCCGCTATGCCCAAGACTACCATTTTGCTCGGCTTGGGAGACCGTTGCCGAGGGGCACCGGCGTCGACGAGGCTGTGCGGCGCTGGCGTGAATTCAAAGGCAAAAGCCCACGCGTCTTCGCGCTGCCGCATCCCTCCTGGCGCAATAGTGGGTGGCTGAAGCGCAATCCGTGGTTCGAAGCGGAGGTACTGCCGGTCATTCGGGCCGAGGTGGCGCGGCTTACATCCGCTTAAGGGCGTCCGTTCTTCTCTAGCGACTCGCTTCCCGCGTGCTTCTCTTCATGCAACAGCGCGTCGCGCGCATCCGACGCGAATTGCCGCGCCCAGGTCACGTACAGAATCCCTGCCGTCGTGATGAGAAACATATAAGGGCTGACGAACCAGCCGAGATAAGCGAATGAGAAAAAGAACGCGCGCTGCCCGCGCGTGAAATGCCGGCGGCGGCGATGTTCATCCGGGCCGCGCGCATCAGCGCGCGCTGGCGCTCCTCGACATGCGGCGAATTGGCGGGTGGCGTCGCGCCGATCAGGATGGCCGAATAATTGTAGAGCCGGTACGACCATGCGAATTTAAAGAACGCGTAGCCGAAAATCGCGCCGAGGCCGAGCACCTTCACCTCCCACAGCCAACGTGTGGTAGTCAGTCCGAACGGCAGGTCGGAAAAAACTCTGAGAACATCGTCTGTGCCACGCAGAAGCGTCGCAGTGGCGCCGATGGCGATTAGGGATGTCGAGGCGAAGAAGGCCGTGCCGTTCTGCAGCGACGCCGTGACCGCAGTGTCGACGATTCGCACCTCGCGGCGGCTCATCTGCTCCATCCAGGAGACCCGGTAGAGGTTCATCATCGCGTTGAGGCCGCGTTTTCGCGGGCTCACGCGATCGACATAGAAATGGTATCCGGCCCAGGCGCAGAGGAAAAAGGTGAGGGCGACGAGGTCGACGAGCGGCAGTGGCGGCATTGCTGGATAGCGTCCGGTTCGGGTTACAGATCGCATGGCCGGGTGTTAGGACAAGCTTGGAGGTGGTATGGCGATTTCAGTAGCGATTGTCGCGCCGGGCAATATGGGCGCAGCGATCGGTCGAAGGTTTGCCGAGGATGGCGTGCGCGTCACGACTTCGCTTGCAGGCCGCAGCGCCGCGAGCGCGAAGCGTGCGGACGCCGCCGGAATGCAAGCCGTCGTCGACGTAGCGCTCGTCCAAAGGGCCGGTGCTCTATGTCTCTGCGCGAGCCCGCGTCGCGCGCGCTGGTGGTTCGGGCGCATGGGCTTGACATCCGCATCGTGGGGGGTGGCATGGGCGCTGCCTCTGCGCTGAAAATGTCCTATGCCGGCATCACCAAGGGGCTGACCGCGCTCGGCGCCGCGATGATGCTTGGCGCGACACGCGCTGGCGTCGCGGAAGCGCTTCACGCCGAGCTTGCGGCGAGCCAGCCGGCGCTGCTGCCCTGGTTTACCCGGCAAATTCCCAGCATGTACCAGAAGGCCTATCGCTGGGTTGCCGAGATGGATGAGATCGCCGAGTTTCTCGGGGACGATCCCGCAGCCGCGAAAATGTTTAGCGGCGCCGCGCGGCGTTACGAACGGCTCGCGCGCGACGGTTCGGGATCTACGCAAGAGACGGCCGAGCTCGCGCGCTTCCTCGATCGATCGCAGGTCAGAAGGGCCTCGTAAGGAGCACCATGTCCCAGAAGATCACGCACGGCATCAAGGAAATGGTCAAAAAGGCGGAGGCTGAGATCGAGACACTCCCCGCGGCGGATGCCGTTGCGGTGCAGGGCCGCGACGACACTGTGCTTGTCGATTTACGCGATCCGCGCGAACGCGAGCGCGAAGGCGTAATCCCAGGCGCCTTTTCCTGCACGCGCGGCATGCTCGAATTCTGGATCGATCCGGAAAGTCCGTATCATAAGGCGGTCTTCGCGCAGGATAAGCGGTTCGTCTTCTTCTGCGCGGGCGGGATGCGCTCGGCGCTGGCGGCGCAGACCGCCAAGCAGATGGGCCTGCAGCCGGTCGCGCACATCGAAGGGGGTTTTAAAGCCTGGCGTGAGGCGGGTGGCCCGACCGAAAGGCTGCAGCCGAAGCCGGCAAAAACGGAATAAGCGGATGGCACTCACGCTCGTACTTGCCAATAAGGGATACTCGTCGTGGTCGATGCGGCCTTGGATGGTCTTAAAGCATTTCGAAATCCCGTTCGAAGAGATCGTCATTCCGATGAACCGGCCGGAGACCCGCGCCGAGATGCTTCAGCATGCGCCGACGGGGAAATGCCCATCGTTGCGCGACGGCTCGATAGCCGTATGGGATTCGCTCGCAATCGTCGAATATCTGGCCGAGACCTATCCTATCTTTCCGATTTGGCCGCGCGGCACGGAGGGGCGCGCCCACGCGCGTTCGCTCGCGGCCGAGATGCATTCCGGCTTCACCGCCTTGCGCCGCGAATGCCCGATGAATATCCGCCGCCCGCGCCGTGCGATCAAAGTGAGCGACGAGGCGTTCGCCGATGTAAAGCGCATCGATGAGGCTTTCGTCGACGCCCGCGCGCGTTTCGGCGGGGCAGGGCAGTTTCTCTTCGGCGAGTTCAGCGCCGCGGATGCGATGTTCGCACCGGTCGTCAATCGCTTCGACACCTATGATCTGCCGGTGAGCGACACGACGCGCGCATATATGACGGCGATGAAGGCGGTGCCGGCGTGGCAGCAATGGGAGCGCGATGCCCATGCCGAGCCGTGGCGCATGGAGCAGTACGAGGCGATTTAGTCGGTCTGTTAATTTGCCCTTTGCCCATGCGAACGCGCCGCTTGGACAAATCTGTGCCGGAAGAGCGCACATATCTCATCACTATTCGGGCAATCGCGATCGGCATCCTTCTGTTCGCCGCTGGCGAGGTCGCCTACGCCATTGCCATCGGTTCGCCGTTTCTCGTCAAAGACGGGCTCGATTGGATCTACGACGTTCTCCTCTACGGCATGGCGGCAATCGTTTTTGGGCGCGGGGCGAGAGTCGAGCGGATCGCGGCGCTTATCGGCGCGGGCATCATGTTCGTCTCGATCGGCGAAACCGGCTACGACATGATGTCGAAGATCGTTGCGCCGCGACAGGTCGAGCCGCTCCAGCTCGGCTTCTCGGCTTTAAGCACGGTCGTCATCGTGCTTCTTGTCGTCGCGGCCTTGCTGCGGTTTCGCGCGAGCCGCAATCCGCTTATCGAGACGACATGGCTATCGGCGCGGAACGACGCGATTTTTGCCAGCATTTATGCAGCCGTTCAGTTCGCGGTCCGGGTGGCACCTGTGCGGGCCCCCGAGCTCGCCCTCGACGCGCTCAGCGTGCTGCTCACGCTGCAGGCGATCTACGTCATCATCCGCGAGGTACGGGCGGATGCGCGGAACACCGAGGCGGCTTGATAGGTCTCGCCGCACCTGCTGTAGATGTACGGGAGAAGATCGGAGGAAGCGCATGGCTCAAGCGAAAATCGCTGTCGTGACAGGCGGCGGCACGGGCGTCGGCAAATCATCGGCGCTCGCGTTGATGAAGGCGGGCTGGGACGTTGCGCTTTGCGGCCGCCGCAAGGAGCCGCTCGAAGCGGTCGCCAAAGAGGGCGCCGCGTCCGGCCGCAAGGTGATCACGGTTCCGGCCGACGTCGCCGATCCCGATTCGGTCAAAACGCTGTTTGCCGAGGTGGAGAAAACCTTCGGCCGGCTTGATCTCTTATTCAACAATGCCGGCATCGGCGCGCCCGGAGTGGATCTCGATGAGCTCCCTTTCGACAAATGGAAGAGCGTCGTCGACATCAATCTGACCGGCTCTTTCTTATGCGCGCAGCAGGCGTTCCGGATCATGAAAACGCAATCACCGCGCGGCGGGCGTATCATCAACAATGGCTCGATTTCGGCGCATGCGCCGCGCCCAAATTCCGTCGCCTATACGTCGACGAAACATGCGATTACCGGCTTGACGAAGACGATCTCGCTCGACGGGCGCAAATACGACATTGCTTGCGGCCAGATTGACATCGGTAACGCGGAAACCGATCTCGCGCGCCGCATGGCCGATGGCGTGCCGCAGGCGGACGGTTCGATCAGAGTCGAGCCCTTAATGGACCCGCAGCATGTCGCCGACGCGATCGTCTTCATGGCCGGCCTGCCGCTTCAATCCAACGTGCAGTTTTTGACGATCATGGCGACGAAGATGCCGTTTGTCGGCAGGGGGTAGGGCTGTGAATTGCGGGGAGGAGCATTTGGCCTGTAGGCGGGAAGCCGGTAAAACCCGCCCATGTCACTCCACCTGCTGAAGCTCTGCGTCGGCGCGGATTCGATCCGCGATCTTGAATCCTGGATCGCCGAGCGGCTTGCCCAAATGCGCGAGCGCGGCGAGAAGCCGGAGCGCTTCCACACGACCCGCATGGTGCCAAAGCGTGCCGCCGAGCTTTTGGACGGCGGATCACTTTATTGGGTGATCCGGGGCCAGATAGCGGCGCGCGAGACGCTGCTCGATATCCGCCCCTTCACCGACGCAGAGGGCATCCACCGCTGCAAGCTCGTGCTCGATTCCAAGGTGGTGCCGGTCATGCCGCGGCCGTTTCGCGCCTTCCAGGGCTGGCGCTATCTCGCGGCGCACGAGGCGCCGCCGGATTTTGGCGCGAGCGCTGCGGAGATCGCCGATATGCCTGAGACGATGCGGCGCGAATTGCGCGAGCTCGGGCTGTTATATTGACGGGCGCACGCCGGTCGTAATTCCGGCGCTCACCGCCTTTTCCGATGCCTTGTCCGCGGCCTTCTTCGCTGCCTTGTTGGCCTTCGTCACCGCTCGCTCACCAGCAACCCGGCGCGCCGCCTGCGCGCAGCGCTCGTGGAAGGCATCAACCTCTTCCTGCATCAGATGCTCGATACCGATGAATGCGTTCTGCGCCGCGCTCGAGCGGATGTGTTCGTCGAGTTTCGCCTGCAGTGCCGCGCCCTCGCGGTTCTGGCTGTTCTGGATGAGGAAGACCATCAGGAACGTGACGATCGTGGTGCCGGTGTTGATCACCAGCTGCCACGTATCGGAGAAATGAAACATCGGCCCGGAGGCGCCCCAGATCACAATCAGCATACAGCAGCAGACGAAGGTGACGGGATGGCCGGCGGCTCTGGAAACCCGATCGGCGACATGGCCGAAAAAACTGGAAATCTGCATATCATCCGCTCCTCTTGTCCCTAGGAGTCTTGCTTCTCTTATTCGATTCGCTCCCAACCGTTCATACCGAGCCGTTGCTGGGGGCGGAAACGAGCCTTGTAGGCCATCTTCTTCGAACCTTCGACCCAATAGCCCAAATAAAGATGCGGTAGCCCCAAACGCTGCGCCCGATCGAGATGATCGAGGATCATGAACGTGCCGAGCGAGCGCTCCGCCTCGTCGGGGTCGTAGAAGGAATAGACCATCGATAGACCGTCGGAGAGAATGTCCGTCAGACAAGCCGCAGCCAGCGCACCGCTGCCGCGGCCATTGATGGCCGTGTCCGGCCCATGCCTCCGGTATTCGACGATCCGGGTATTCACATGCGAATCCTCGACCATCATCGAGTAGTCGAGGACGCTCATGTCGGCCATGCCGCCGTCGCCATGGCGGGCATCGACATAGCCGCGGAACAGCGAATATTGATCCGAGCTCGCCTGATTGGCGATGGCGCGGCCGACAATATCGCCGTTGATCTCGCGGATGCGCCGAAGGCTGCGCGTCTCAACAAACTCATCCACGAGCACGCGGACAGACACGCAGGCCCGGCATGATTCGCAAGCCGGGCGGTAGGCGATCGTCTGCGAGCGGCGAAAACCGGACTGCGTCAAGGCATCATTAAGGCCTGGCGCGCGCCGGCCGATAAGATGCGTGAACACCTTGCGCTCTTCGCGCTCCGGAAGATACGGACAGACCGAGGGCGCGGTCAGATAGAATTGCGGCGCGTCGCGCGGCTCTTTCGTCAAATCACATCATCTCCGTAAGGAGAGACTAGCAACCTGCCGACCGCACACAAGACGGCAGTCCTTGTCAGTAAGGACGCCGCAGCACGATCACACCGGAAAATATGTCGTGCAGACAGCGCTTGTCATGCGTGAATAGTGAGACGAGCAGAATCGGGGGAAACATCCAGCTGAAGTAGAAAAGCACCGCATGAATTGCGGCGATGATGAAGGGTACGCGCCCGCCGCCGACGAGCTGCATCTCGACGTCCATCATGCGCATGCCGATCGTGCCGCCGTGCCGGCCGGAGACGCTGAAGCCGTTGTAGAAGAATGCGACGAAGGGAAACAGCGGCGGCAGAATGAACAAGGCGAGCCCAAAGGTCGCGACAGTGAGCAAAAGCCACAGCGCGAAAGCAAGAAAGCCGACTACGATCAGGTCGATGCAGAGCGCCAGGATGCGCCGGGTGCGCACGCCAGCAAGCGCCTCGCGCGGCAGGACGGGCGGCAGCGCGTACGCGCCCTCTTGCGGATAGGTCCGGCTCGTCAAAGTGGGGTCGAACATCTCGGCTCTCCTGCGGCGGCTCTGACCGCCGCCGCAAATGTGGGATGTCGGTGCGGCGGGAGCAAGGAGTGCGCCACCCGCCGAATCAGGCGCTCCGCAGCGCCTCCGCTGCTCTCACGGCGAAATAGGTGAGCACCCCGTCGGCGCCGGCACGCTTGAAGGCGAGCAGGCTCTCCAGCATCGCCCGGTCACCATCGAGCCAGCCGTTCTGCGCGGCGGCCATGATCATCGCGTATTCGCCGGAGACTTGGTAGGCGAAGGTTGGTTGCCCAAACGTGTCTTTCACCCGTCGCACGATGTCGAGATAGGGCAGACCTGGCTTGACCATGACCATATCGGCGCCCTCGAGGATGTCCTGCTCGACCTCGCGCAGCGCCTCGTCGGAATTCGCCGGGTCCATCTGGTAGGTGCGCTTGTCCCCGATCAGCGTCTTGTTGGTGCCGACGGCGTCCCGGAACGGGCCATAAAAGGCCGACGCATATTTCGCCGCATAGGCCATGATCTGCAGGTGCTCGAACCCCTCCGCATCGAGCCCGGCGCGGATGGCGGCGACGCGGCCGTCCATCATGTCGGAGGGAGCAATCACGTCCGCCCCGGCACGGGCCTGGTTCAGCGCCTGCTTAACCAAGACCGCGACGGTCTCGTCGTTCAGGATTTCCTCACCACGCATCAACCCGTCATGCCCATGGCTGGTATAGGGATCGAGCGCCACATCGGTGACAAGCCCGAGCTCCGGCACGGCCGCCTTGATGGCACGGCAAGCGCGGCAGACGAGGTTCTGGTCGTGCAGCGCCTCCGAGCCTTGGGGGTCGCGCACGTCGGGATCGGTATAGGGGAAGATGGCGATCGCCGGGATGCCCAGCGCCGCCGCCTTTTCCGCGACGCGGACCGCCTCGTCGACGGAATAGCGCACCACCCCGGGCATGGAGGTGACGGGCTCGGTGCGCTTTTCGCCGTCGATGACGAAAATCGGCCAGATGAGATCGTCGGTGGTCAGCACGTTCTCCCGTACCAGCCGGCGCGCCCATTCGGATTTGCGGTTGCGCCGCGGGCGGTGGGTCAGGCCGAGCCCTTCCGCAGGAGGCGCCTCGGCCCGCGATGGGAACGGCGCGATCTTGGCCTTGGGGTCTGACGAGGGCATGGGGAAATCCTTGAACAAGTCTGCTTTTCCCACGAGTCTAGTTCCGGACCGGCCGTGCGCACAAGGCGAGCGGCGCGCCGGAAGCCGCAATATGTTGCAGATGGTGAGCTACGACGAGCGCCAGCATGCGCAATATCAGCGCGGCCGGCACCTGCCTCCTCACAGATTGACGAGGTGGTTCGAGACATTCGCAAACTATGCCCAAGCAGGCGCCCGCTTGCAGTGCTCGATCTCGGATCGGGCACGGGCCGCTTCACGCCGGCACTCGCTGAAGCATTCGGCGGACCGGTCCATGGTGTCGAGCCGTCACAAAAGATGCGCGCCATAGCGGAAAGCTCCACCGCGCATGCGGCTGTCGCATATCTCGACGGCAGGGCCGAAAGCATTCCGTTGCCGGCGATGAGCATCGACCTCGTGCTGATGCATCTCTCGTTTCATCATGTGCGCGATCGCGGTGCAGCTGCTGCGGAAATTGCGCGGGTATTGCGGGCGGATGGCCGCGTACTTCTGCGCAGCACGTTTTCCGATCGCCTGCCGGACTTGGAATGGATGCGCAACGTTCCCCGCGTGCGGGAGATCGAGATGCAAATGTTCCCGTCTAGCCGCGACGTGACGCGGCTTTTCGCGGCAGTGGGCCTCCAGGCAATCGCGCTTGTTGCGATCGAGGAACAACTTTCCTCGAGCCTCGCGGAATATGCCGCACGATTGCGCATGCGCGCGATCTCGACTTTCGAGCACATGCCGGAAGAGAAGATCGCCGAGGGTTTTGCGCGGCTGGACGCCGCGGTCGCCGAGGAAAAACAGCCCCGGGCAGTTATTCGGCCAAGCGATCTGCTTGTGCTCGGCAGGCAGGACCGCTAGCCGGATTTCCTGCCGAACTCGCCAAGAACTTGTATCCACACGGCGAGGTCCGCGACAGCTGCCGCGATCGCGAGCCCGATTGAGATCCACGCGGCGCGCCGGAATGGACTGAGCACCAGCGCGGGAAAAGCGAGACAGAGCGCGATTGCGGTGAGCGGCACCATTGCCGCCCATTCAAGCCCGTCGCCGAGCGGATTTGCCTGCCGGCTGATATAGAAAAACCCATATAACCAGAACACGATTTCCGCCGCTGCCATCGCCATGGCGGTCAGGCGCACATGTTCGCGTTGTGGAAGCTGGAAGCGGTTTGACATCAGCATGTTCTACCGAGCGCCGACGCGACAAATCGGCCATGCCGAGCATAGACGAGTTCCAGGCGCTCGCGAGGTTGTCATCGCGGTGGCGAGGGTCTAACCCATGACCGCGATGTCCGAGGCCGAAATCATCTGCGAGCGCCGGGGCGCCAGCGGCACGGTTTTTCTCAACCGGCCGCAGGCGCTGAACGCGATCACGCTCAACATGGTGCGCCAACTCACGCGTGCGCTCGATAAATGGGAGCACGATTCCGCGATCCAGAATGTGGTCGTCAGCGCCGCCGAGAGCAAGGCGTTCTCCGCCGGCGGCGACATCAGGCTTCTCTACGAGCAGGGCCGCGCGGGCGATCATGCTGCGCAGCTCGATTTCTGGCGTGAGGAGTATCGGCTCAACCGCCGCATCCGGCTCTATTCGAAGCCCTACATCGCGTTAGTCGACGGCATTGTCATGGGTGGAGGGGTCGGCGTCTCGCTGCACGGCTCACATCGTATCGCGGGCGACAAGTTCTCATTTGCCATGCCGGAAGTCGGCATCGGTTTCTTTCCGGACGTCGGGGCGACCTATTTCCTGCCGCGGTTGCCTGGCAAGACCGGGATGTATCTGGCGCTGACCGGTGCGCGTGCCGATGCAGGGGATGCGGTGCACCTCGGACTTGCCTCCGTTTACATCAAATCATCACTCTTTAATGATTTTACGAAGGCACTCAGCGAAGGTGAGCCCGCAGACGATGCTGTCGCACGTTCGCGCAGCGACATTCCGCCGGGACCAATTACCGCCAATCGCGTGCTGATCGATCGCTGCTTCGCGGGCTCGGGCGCCGGCGAAATCCTCGCGTGCCTCGATGCCGAATCGTCGTCCTTCGCTGCGGACGCTGCGAGGGCAATGCGTGGCAAAGCGCCCCTCAGTCTTTCAATCGCCTATCGCCAGATGACGGTCGACGGCAATCTTTCAATCGACGAAGCAATGCAGAGGGAGTTCCGTATCGTCTCGCGCGTCTGCCGTGGCACGGATTTTTACGAAGGCATCCGCGCGACAATCCTCGACAAGGATTTTGCGCCGCACTGGAGGCACCGGAGTCTGGATGAGATTGATCCGGAAGAGGTGGATACCTATTTCGCGCCGCTCGGCGCTGACGAGCTGACGTTTGAGAACGCCCGCGCGCGCGAGGCGGTATTTTGATCAATCCGAACGACAATAAAGCCTCCGACGCCATCGTTCTTGGCGAGCGTGCCAAGAATGCGGACGAGACGCGTTGGGGCATGTTGCTCGTGCTCTTCATGCGCATCGTGGCTGTGCTTTGGGTCTATCAGGGCCTGGTGCAATGGCACGTAATCTTGTCCGCGGAACAATCGATCTTCGATGTGCTTCCCGTTCAGACCACGATCGCTGTCGTATTCTTCGCCGTTCTCGATCTGCTCGCGGCGGTAGGCATGTGGCTTGCTGCGCCGTGGGGCGGCGTGCTGTGGCTGCTCACCGCCATCGCGCAAGCTTTCGTCGCCGTTCTGTTGCCCGACTTCTTTGCTGGGGGGCACATAGTGATCGGGCTCGATTGCATTTTGCTCGTGCTCTATTTCGTTCTCACGTTCAAGGCGAGTCAGCGTTCCGACTACCAGCGCGAACGCGTGTCTGCTTCGCGCATCACGAGCATCAAGTTGCCGCCTATTCATCTCTTCGGGTTTCGCATTTTCAAATGAATGTTCACGTCTTCTCAACGTAAAGAAGAACGAAATTTCACTCGAGATTTACTGAAATCCGGCTAGATCAGGTAAACGCCGGATTCAGTCTATTACTTAA
>Ga0136846_1238655_pt1 | contig 32662 bp, 25 predicted proteins | sample HopSoiMetagenom2_FD_96841 | JGI IMG/M metagenome (GOLD analysis project Ga0136846, IMG submission 96841) | Grasslands soil microbial communities from Hopland, California, USA - 2 Assembly 2016 (version 4) | ecosystem: Environmental > Terrestrial > Soil > Grasslands | place: USA: Hopland...
AGCGCCCCCAAAACGGGAACTTATTCCGGGCCAAATCCTAAAGAATGGGCGGGGTCTTCTCGGCAAACTCTACCATCGTGCAAGGCGATCCCTTCGCTAGAATGAAATCGAACAGGGACCACCAAAATGAAACTCATCGGCTCGCTCACCAGCCCTTACGTGCGCAAGGTCCGCATCGTGATGGCGGAGAAGAGGCTGGACTACCAGCTCGAACTCGAGGACGTCTGGGCTGCCGACCAGATCCTGCAGTCCAACCCCCTCGGCAAGGTGCCTTGCCTGGTGATGGAGGGCGGCGAAGCGGTTTTCGATTCGCGAGTGATCGTCGAGTATGTCGACACGCTCTCGCCCGTAGGACGGCTGATTCCCGAACGCGGGCGTGAACGCACGGAGGTGCGCACCTGGGAGGCGCTGGCCGACGGCCTGCTGGACGCCTCCGTCCTCGCGCGTCTCGAACGCACCTGGGGCGGGCGCACGGAAGAAGAGCGCAGCCAGGCCTGGATCGATCGGCAGATGCTGAAGGTGACGTCGGCGCTGGCGGCGATGAGCAAGGGCCTGGGCGACAAGCCATTCTGCTCGGGAATTCACTTCTCGCTGTCGGACATCGCGGTGGGCTGTGCATTGGGTTACCTGGACTTCAGGTTCCCTGAGATCGATTGGCGCAGCCGGCATCCGAACTTGGCGAAGCTGAACGAAAAGCTGTCTCAACGGCAGAGTTTCATCGACACCGTGCCGCCTGTGGCTTGATTTGAGCCCCGGATGAAATCCGGGAATGTGTGTTGGGGGTACGGACCAGTCCGGATTTCATCCAGGCTGGTTCAAGCAGCCAAGGACAACGCCCCCGCCCGCAGATCGAACTGCAGCTTGCGGTAAATGTGCCGGATGCGCACCCCGACCGCCTCCGGCGTGAGCCGTAATCCGCGCGCAACCTCGTTGACGAGATAGCCGTCCGCCGTCCACTGCAGCAGCAGGCGATCCGTCTCGGTCAAGTGCAAGGAACTCTGCGACTCGCCGACGATATCGGACTCCGTCCATGCCAAGTCGTCGAAATGCGCTTTCACCTGCCGGGCAATCTGCGGCGACATGGTCGACTCGCCGTTCAGCAACTGCTCGATGGCTGTCATCAGCGACGCGGTCGGACGCGCATGCGCGTAGTAGCCGTCGGCCCCATGACGCAGCGCATCCATGAGCCGAGCATCGTCCACCGACACCGCAAGCGCAAGGATGAGGGGCGGACCAAAGCTCCCCTGGCCCCGCAGCCCCTGAAGCAATGACTTGATGTGTGTCGGCGCAAGCATCAGATCCACGATCAGCAGATCGGGCATTCCGGGGTTGCAGACTTCGCGCAGCGTAGCGAAGTTGTTTGCGACGCCCGTCACTTCGAACCCGGGCTGAGCAGCGATGACGTCGCGCAAGTGATGCGCCAAGTTCAGGTCGGCGTGCATCAGGACGACTGTGCTCATGAAATAGTTGTTCTCGTAGCTGAAGGTACGAGTGCATTCTTTCAGGCGATTGACATGCCGCACCCCCGCGACTTCGGGGTGCTCGGCACATCACCCCGCATTCAGGGGGAGGCAGCAAAGCTGTGCGGGAGGCGGAACACCGAATGAGGCATGTCGCCTTCGAGCAGGGCACACTTGCGAACGAAGGGCAGCAGGGGGGCGAGTAGCTTCACCTCATGGTCGCTGCAGTGACGCACGATGTGCGAGGCAGTCACCTCGCCATTGAACGTCCCTCGAAGGGGTCTAGGCGCATGGCAGCTGCGCCGCCCTGCGTGGACGTGTGTTTGATTGCCGGGATTGCATTTCAAATGAAGCGGGCGATGCCCTGAGGCATCGCCCGCTTCAGACGGAAACAACGATCAGCGCTTGACCTTCAGTTCCGCGTCGCCCTTCGCGGTGTCGCCTGATGGCGTCGCGGCCTTGGCGTCGGCCTTGGTGTCGTCCTTGACGTCTGCGGCCTTGGGCTGCTTCTTCGCCCCTTGGTTCGCGGCAGTGGCCTTGGCATCCGCCTTCACGTCAGCGCCGGTTGGCGCCGTTGCCGGAGCTGTGACTTCAGGCTTGACGGTCGTGGCGCCCGGGGCTGTCGACGCATTGGTTTCTGCAAACGCGGCAGTGCCCATGAAGGCGGTGGCGATCAGTGCGGCAAGCGCGGTCTTTGCATGCTTCATATGGATATAAGTCCTCTCTTGGGTTGGACGCACGGCCCAACGGGACCGGCGCATCACGCACAGGCAAGACAGAGAGCCCTGCCGTGAGCAGTGAAGAATGATCGTAGAGGGAGGCTTTGGCGAGAGCTGCAACTTGGTGCAAGAGCGGGTAATTACGTCCTACACACGCCCTTGTCATCGATGAATGCGACGACCAAAGTCATGATCGAGATCGACGCCCGCTGACTCTCGGTCGTCTTCTCGCCGTCCCAAAGACGCCTGATCCAGGCGCAACTGCTCGCTGTAGCCCGGGCTACGGCGAGCAGTTGCACCGACGAGCAGCGGTCTTTTGGCGTGATGAGAGGGCATGATCGAAAGGTTCGCCTCTTCAGTCCAGGGTTTGACGATAGCGCGCCAAGGCCACGCTTCCCGCGACTGCAAGAAACGCCAGCATCGGCCACAGCTCGGGCAGCAACTGCACCGCGTCGTTGCCCTTGAGCATGATGCCCCGAACGATGCGCAGAAAGTGCGTCAATGGCAAAGCTTCTCCCACCCACTGCGCCCACCGAGGCATGCCACGAAAGGGGAACATGAAGCCCGACAGCAGCATCGAGGGCAGGAAGAAGAAGAAAGTCATCTGCATCGCCTGCAACTGGTTCTTTGCGAGTGTCGAGAAGGTGAAGCCCACGCTCAGGTTGGCGAGCATGAAGACGCCGATCATCGTCATCAGCAAGGTGAAGCTGCCAACCATGGGCACCTCGAAGAGCAGGAAGGCGGCGATGAGGATGACTGCAAGCTGGATGTAGCCGATGACGATGTAGGGCAGGATCTTGCCGATCATCACCTCCACCGGCCGCACAGGTGTGGCGAGCAGGTTTTCCATGGTGCCGCGTTCTCTTTCGCGTGTCATTGCGAGTCCAGTGAGCATCACCATCGTCATCGTGAGGATGGTGCCGATGAGGCCGGGCACGATGTTGTAGCGCGACAGGCCCTCGGGGTTGTAGCGCCGATGCACGCGCAGCTCGAACGGCTGGGCTCCAGGCTGCAAGGACCGAAGCGGCCCGACGAGGTCGGCGCGCAAGGCTTGCTGCGCGACTTGACCGAGTGCAGCGATCGCGTTGCCCGAAGCCGACGGATCGGTGGCGTCCACCGCCACGAGGATGGCGGGCTTCTCGCCGCGCACGACGCGTGTACCGAAATCGGGCGGGATGCTCACCATGAACTGGACCTCGCCGGCCTCGAGCAGCGACTAGGCCTGTACCTCGCTCTCGCTTTGATGGGTGACGCGGAAGTACCCGGTGTTCTGCAAGGCAGCCGAGAGGCTGCGCGACATGGGGCTGTTGTCGTGAGACACGATGACCGTCGGCAGACCCTTGGGATCGGTGTTGATCGCATAGCCGAAGAGCACGAGCTGCAGGATGGGCACACCGATCGCCATCGCGAAAGTCAGGCGATCGCGCATCAGCTGCTGGAACTCCTTGATGAAGATCGCGAGCGTGCGATGGGCAGAGAAGGCCCTCATGCTGCCGTCTTTGCTTTCGATGGCGCGAAGTTGTCCCGCGCATCCCCTATGAGGCTGATGAACACGTCTTCGAGGTTGGGCTCGGCGCGGTGCCATACCAGGCCGGGATTGTTCCTGTACGGTGAAACAGCCGTTTCGAGCAAGGTGTCGTCCCGCCCCGCGACATGCAGCGAGTTGCCAAAGGCCGCCACGCTCAACACGCCGTTCGCCGTCTTCAAGGGCTCGACCAGCGCGGCGGCGCCTTCGCCTTCCACCGCCCACACGTGCAGCTTCGATTGCTCGATGATCTCGCGCTCCGTGCCGCGGGCGAGCGTCTTGCCATAGGCGATGTAGACCAGCTCGTGGCATCGTTCGGCTTCGTCCATGTAGTGCGTGGACACAAGCACTGTGATGCTTTGCGCGGCAAGGCGGTGGATCTCGTCCCAGAAATCGCGTCTTGCTTTCGGGTCGACACCCGCCGTCGGTTCGTCCAGCAGCAAGAGACGCGGCTGGTGGATCAGACAGGACGCGAGTGCGAGACGCTGCTTCCATCCGCCGGACAGTGTCCCCGCGAGCTGATCTTGCCGCTCGACGAGGCCGAGTCGTTGCAATGCGCCGTTGACCGCCTCCTCTCGATTGGCCAATTCGAACAGCCGTGCCACGAAGTCGAGGTTCTCGCGGATGGACAGGTCGTCGTAGAGGCCGAACTTCTGCGTCATGTAGCCGACCTGACGACGAATATCGATGGCCTGCTTCCTGATGTCGAGCCCGAGGCAGCTGCCTTCCCCCTCATCGGGGGTGAGCAAGCCGCACAGCATTCGGATGGTGGTGGTCTTGCCGCTACCGTTAGGGCCCAGGAAGCCGCAGATGCGGCCGGTGCGAACTTTCAGGTCGACGTGATCGACGACGGTGCGCGGCCCATAGCGCTTGGTCAGGCCGCGCACATCGATGGCCCAGCCGTCTGACGACTGCGTCATGACTTGGCACCGGCCGCGCGTCGCACGTCAATCGGCTGGCCGGGCTTGAGGCGAGCACCGTCATCGCCCTGCGGACGGGCTTCGACCATGAAGACAAGCCGCGAACGCTGCGAGTTGGAATAGATGATCGGCGGCGTGTATTCCGCCTGCGTTGCGATGAACTCGACGCGCGCGTTGATGGGCGTGGCGCATCCATCGCAATGCAAGGTCACAGCCTGGCCCGGTGCGAGCGAGGCGACTTCGCTCTCGGGCACGAAAAAGCGTGCCCGCGTCGATGCCGGCGGCAAGAGGGAGATGACCGGCTGCCCCGGAGGCACCCATTCGCCGACGCGGAAGAAGGTGTCCGCGACCAATCCCTTCGTGGCCGAGCTCTGCAGCTTTTGTCGCGTGCGCCACTCGCTCTGGCGCAAGGCCTGCTGCGCGGCCTGCGCGCTCGCCCTGGCCGCCACGCGCTCGTCTTCTCGCGCCGGCAGGCGGGCCACACGAAGGGCGGCATTCAATTCGGCAACGCGTTGCCCAGTCTCGGTGACCGTCGTGCGGGCATCGTCGAGCCGGGATTGCGAGATGAACCCTTGCGCGAGGAGCTTTTGCTGGCGTGCGAATTCGGTCGCCGCGCGCTCAGCCTCTGCCTGCGCTTGTTTGAGCTGCGCATCGGTGACGGCGAGCTCGTCGGGACGACGCCCCTTGGTGGTATTAGCAGCCTCGGCCTGCGCCGCGACCGCCCGAGCGGCAGCTTCTTCCCGGGCAGCGGTTTCACTTTCAGATTCGAGACGGAAGAGCGGCGCACCGGCATCGACGGTTTGACCTCGGCGAACCGACAGGTCTTGCAGGGTGCCGCCAACGGGCGAGCTCACGTAGACATAATCGCCTTCGACATAGCCGGACCAGCTGGACTCGGTCTTGTGCATGCAGGACGTGGTCAATGCAACCAGAGCGAGCGCGCCGACGAGCAGCTGGATTCTGTGGATCAGATTCAACATGGCGACTCCTTGGCTTTGCAGCAGCAGCCTGCCGGCAGCATCGCGAGGTCGAGGCGCTTGCAGGAACAGGCCATGCATGGTTAGTCGAGTCACCCGTTTCGGCAAGTGGTGTCTATTCAAGGGTCGAGCAGGTTTCATCTTTCAATTGCCCATGCCTCACCATCGCATATCTCACCATCCCATTCCTCACCATCCCACACTCCGTTCGGGCTGAGGTATCGAAGCCCTCGTTGCGCTAACCAATGTCCTTTCAGATTGCGCCTGTCGAAACGCGACCTTCGACAGCTTCGTCCGGCGGAGATCACTTCCACGCGACGAGGGCTTCGATACCTCAGCCCGAACGGGATGATGAGGAACGGGTGGTGAGATGCGGGGTAGTTGAAATAAAAGGGCGCCCCCAGCCGTGCGACTACGGGTCAGGTTGCTGGGTTTGCCCGCGTGAACGGGTGCGATTCAAACTGATGTGTACGCTTTAGGTTGCGAACACCGATTTCCGTTCAGGCTGAGAGGCTGAGAGTATTTCGAACGTGTCCGAGCAGCATGTCAAAAAAGGCGCCTGATCTAGGCGCAAAGCGCAGCCATAGCTTGGCTATGGCGAGCATTTGCAACGACGAGCAGGGGGCTCTTGGCGTGATGAGCGGGCATGATCGAAAAACTCTCAGCCTCCGAGGTGCCGAAGCCCCATCCCGACGCTCCACAAGCCCTTCGATACCTCAGGGCGAACGGGTGTTGATGGCTGCTCACATCAGTTTGAATCGCACCCCGCGTGAACTGTGTGCCGCCTCCAGACACCGCTTCCCGGCTACACTCCCGCCCAGCGCTGATTTGTTCCGGCTTGCGGGCGCTCTATAAAACCAGCTAAAGACAGGACCCAGCACCCGGTGTCCCGCTTTGGCGGCGCCGGGTTTTTTCTTGGGTAAGGATTTGGCCCGAAACAATTTCCCGGTTTGGGGGCGCTGGGCGGGCGCGCTGCGGCGTTGCTCCTCACTTGTGTGGCGCGCCACACAAGTGAGGAGCGCCTTGCATCGCATCCCGCCCAGCGCCCCCCAAACCGGAAACTTCTTCCGGGCCAAATCCTAAGCGGATCAACATCCCATGCAATCAGTAGGAATCGTCGCGCCGCAGTCGCGACACTTCGCCGAGCCCCTGCCGCTGCGAAGCGGCGCGCAGTTGCGCGACTACACGCTGGTCTATGAGACCTACGGAACGCTCAATGCGGACAAGAGCAATGCCGTGCTCGTGTGCCACGCCCTCAACGCCTCGCACCACGTGGCAGGCACCCACCAGGGCGCGGAAAAGAGCGTCGGCTGGTGGGACAACCTGGTTGGCCCAGGCAAGCCGCTCGACACCCATCGGTTCTACGTCATCTGCGTCAACAACCCCGGCTCGTGCTTCGGCTCGACCGGTCCGATGCACATCAACCCGGTCACAGGCAAGCCCTACGGCGCTGACTTTCCGGTTCTCACCGTGGAGGACTGGGTGGATGCGCAGGCGCGCCTGCTCGATGCAATGGGCATCACGCAGCTCGCCGCGGTGCTGGGCGGCAGCCTCGGGGGCATGCAGGCGCTGGGCTGGTCGCTGCGCTACCCCGACCGGCTGCGCCACTGCATCGCGATCGCGACGGCGCCCAACCTGTCGGCACAGAACATCGCGTTCAACGAAGTGGCCCGGCGCGCCATCGTGACCGACCCGGACTTCCACGGCGGGCATTTCTACGAACACGGCGTGATCCCAAAGCGCGGCCTGCGTGTGGCGCGCATGATCGGCCACATCACCTACCTGAGCGACGACGCGATGGAGGAGAAATTCGGCCGCTGCATGAAGGCCGACACGCTCAACTACAGCACACAGGCCATCGAGTTCGAAATCGAAAGCTACCTGCGCTACCAGGGCGACAAGTTCAGCGACTACTTCGACGCAAACACCTACCTGCTGATCACCCGGGCGCTCGACTACTTCGACCCGGCGCGCGATCACCACGGCGATCTGACTGCCGCCTTCGCCAAGGCGACGTGCCAGTTCCAGCTCGTGAGTTTCACGACCGACTGGCGTTTCTCGCCGGCACGTTCACGCGAGATCGTGAAGGCGCTGCTCGACAACAAACATCGCGTGAGCTATGCAGAAATCGAGGCACCGCATGGGCACGACGCGTTCTTGCTCGACGATCCGAGGTACCACAACCTGCTGCGTGCAACTTTCGACAACATCGCCAAGGAGACCGCGGACGTGAAGCCTGTGATGGCCTTCAAGGGAGTGGCGAGATGAGCGATCGCAAGGACATGGAACTCATCGCCGAGCTGGTGCCCCACGGCTCGCGCGTGCTCGATCTCGGCTGCGGCAATGGCGAACTGCTCGCTCTGCTGCGCGACACGCGGCAGTGCACCGGCTACGGCGTTGAGATCAGCGACGAGAACGTACTGGCCTGCACGCGGCGCGGCGTCAACGTCATCCAGCTCAACCTGGAAGAGGGGCTGGCTCTCTTCGAAGACCAGAGCTTCGATGTGGTGCTGCAGCTCGACACGATGCAACACCTTCGCAACACCGAGAAAATGCTTCGCGAGACGGCGCGGGTCGGGCGCATCGGCATCGTGAGCTTTCCAAACTTCGCACACTGGCCCAACCGCCTGCACGTCATCGTGGGCCGCATGCCAGTGACGCGCACGCTGCCGTATCAGTGGTATGACACGCCAAACATCCGAGTCGGCACGTATGCCGACTTCGAAGTGCTGGCGCGAAAGGGCGGGCTGCGCGTGCTCGACTCATTTGGCATCCAGAAGGGCGAGGCAGTGCGGACACTCCCGAACCTGATGGCCAGCGTCGCGGTCTTCAAGTTCGATCGCGGCGGATGATCGGCGGGCAGTGCTGCGCGCGGTTTGCCCACCATTTCGACAAGGATAAGAAGCTTGCGACGTCATCTGTCGCTATGCACCGCTATTCTTTCGCGCCGCTCACCCAATACATCTCCAGCTTCCAGAGAAAAAAGCAAGCCGAGTGGCCTCTCCTGAAGGACCTATGCCGCGACCAAACAATGAAGTACCACGCCATCCGCGCGTCTCGCCACGGACGCCGTGGCATCTCCCAAAGGGGTCTTGCATGCCTGTGCTGATCAAGCCCGCGACCGTTGTGTCGGCCGTGGTGGTGCTCTCGATGGTGCTGGCAGGTTGCAGCGCAAAGGACGGCGCAGCGCCCGCAGGCGGGCCGCCGGGTGGCGGCATGCCGCCACCTGAAGTTGGCGTTGTCGTCGCCACGCCGCGCCCAGTGGGGCTCGTCACGGAATTGCCCGGCCGCCTGGAAGCATCGCGTGTCGCGCAGGTCCGTGCGCGCGCCGCCGGCATCCTGCAAAAGCGGCTGTTCCGCGAAGGCAGCGACGTGCGCGCCGGTCAACCGCTGTTCCAGATCGACGCCGCGCCTTATCGGGCTGCTTTGCAAAGCGCGCAGGCGGGCTTCGCGCGGGCGCAGGCCAATCTCGCGCAGGCCACCGCCCAGGCCGAGCGATTCAAGCCGCTGGTTGAAGCCAACGCCATCAGCAAGCAAGACTATGTGAACGCTGTCACCGCGCAACAGCAGGCGAAGGCCGATGTGGCCGCGGGTCAAGCTGCAGTGCAGACAGCGCAGATCAATCTCGCCTATGTGAACGTCACCGCGCCGATCTCCGGTCGCATCGGGCGTGCGCTTGTGACGGAGGGCGCGCTGGTTGGCCAGGGTGAAGCGACGCAGTTGGCCGTCGTGCAGCAGATCAGCCCGATGTATGTGAACTTCACACAATCGACCACCGATGTCTTGCGCCTTCGCAAAGGCCTTGCGAGCGGCCAGTACAAGCGCGCCACTGCCAGCGATAGCGCGCAGGTGCGCGTGGTGCTGGAAGACGGCAGCGAGTACGCGCAGCCGGGTCAACTGCTGTTTTCCGACCTCACGGTCGACCCGACCTCCGGCCAGATCACCTTGCGCGCCGAAGTGCCCAACCCCGACGGCGTGTTGTTGCCGGGCATGTACGTTCGCGTGCGCCTCGAAGAAGCGCAGGCCGACCACGGCATCGTCTTGCCGCAGCAGGCGGTGTCACGCTCGTCGCAGGGCGATACGGTGATGGTGGTCGCGACCGACGGCAAAGTGTCGCCGCGGCCAGTCAAGGTCGGCGCCGCACACGGCGGGGAGTGGATCGTGCTCGACGGGCTCAAGCCGGGCGAGCAAGTGATGGTCGACGGCTTCCAGAAGCTGCGCGGGCCGACGCCGGTAAAGCCCGTGCCCTGGAAGCCCGGTGCGGCATCCAGTGCCGCATCCCAGGCAACATCCGCCGCGTCGCAAGCAGCCTCTCGCTGACCATGGCCAAGTTTTTCATTGACCGCCCCATCTTCGCGTGGGTGATTGCACTCTTCGTCATTGTGATTGGCAGCGTCGCCATCACGCAGCTGCCGGTCTCGCAGTACCCGCCCGTGGCGCCACCATCCATCGTCGTGTCGGCCGTATACCCCGGCGCGTCTGCACAGACGCTGGAAGACAGCGTCATCAGCGTCATCGAGCAAGAGATGAACGGCTCACCCGGCCTCATCTACATGGAGTCGGTGAGTCAGGCCAACGGCTCGGGCACCATCACATTGAGCTTCGAGCCGGGCACGAGCCCCGACCTCGCACAAGTCGACGTGCAAAACCGCCTGGGCCGCGCCAGCCCACGCCTGCCCCAGGCCGTGACGCAGCAGGGCGTGCGCGTGGACAAGGCGCGGTCGAACTTCCTGCTCTTCACGATTCTTTCTTCCGACAACCCGGCCTACGACCCGATCGCGCTCGGCGACTACGCGTCACGCAATGTGCTGCCCGAAATCCAGCGCATCCCGGGCGTGGGACAGGCACAGTTGTTCGGCACCGAGCGTGCCATGCGCATCTGGATCGATCCGGCCAAGCTCGTCGGCTTCAACCTGTCGCCCTCCGACGTGGCGCTGGCCATTCGTTCGCAGAACGCGCAGGTCTCCTCCGGCACCATCGGCGAGTTGCCGAACCTGCCCGGTCAGACGATCTCGGCGACCGTGGTGGTCAACGGCCAGTTGAGCAACGTCGAGCAATTCGGCAACATCGTGCTGCGTGCCAACCCCGACGGCTCGGCCGTGCGACTGCGCGACGTGGCACGCGTCGAACTCGGGGCGCAGACCTATGCCACGTCTGCACGTTTGAACGGCCGCCCATCGACCGGCATCGGCGTGCAGTTGTCGCCCTCGGGCAATGCACTCGGCACGGCCACCGCCATCCGCAAACGCATGGATGAGTTGTCTCCCTACTTCCCGCCGGGGGTGAAGTACAGCGTGCCTTACGACAGCTCGCGCTTCGTCAAGATTTCAATCACCCAAGTCGTCGAAACGCTGCTCGAAGCGGTGGCGCTCGTCTTCCTCGTGATGTTCCTGTTCCTGCAGAACTGGCGCTACACGGTCATCCCGACCATCGTCGTGCCAATCGCCCTGCTGGGCACATTCGGTGTGCTGCTCGCGCTTGGCTTCTCGATCAACGTGCTGACCATGTTCGGCATGGTGCTCGTGATCGGCATCGTGGTGGACGATGCGATCGTGGTGGTCGAAAACGTCGAACGCATCATGAGCGAAGAGGGCCTGCCGCCACGTGCCGCCACGCGCAAAGCCATGGGTCAGATCTCCGGCGCCATCGTCGGCGTGACAGTCGTGCTGATCTCGGTGTTCGTGCCGCTGGCATTCTTCTCGGGCTCGATCGGCAACATTTATCGCCAGTTCTCGGCGGTGATGGTGTCGTCCATCGGGTTGTCGGCCTTCATGGCGCTGTCGCTCACGCCCGCTTTGTGCGCGACCTTGCTCAAACCCGTTGAAGCGGGCCACCATCATGCGAAGGCCGGCTTCTTCGGCTGGTTCAACCGCGGCTTCTCGCGCACGGCCAAGCGTTACGAAGGCTGGGTTGCACGCATTCTCAAGCGGGCAGCGCGCTTTCTGATCGTGTATGCCGCGATCATCGGCGTGGTGGTCTTCTTCTTTGCACGGCTTCCCGCTTCCTTCCTGCCCTCTGAAGACCAGGGCTACATGATCGTCAATGTGCAGTTGCCGCCGGGCGCCACGTTCAACCGCACGCGGGAGGCCATGGAACAGGTCGAAGATTTCATGCTCAAGCAGCCCGAAGTACAGAGCATGGTCGGCGTGCTGGGTTTCAGCTTTTCGGGCCAGGGGCAGAACGCGGGCCTCGCTTTCGTGACGCTCAAGGACTGGGCCGAACGCAAGGGCCCGGACCACGCCGCTCAGGCTGTGTCAGGCCGTGCGTTCGGTGCCTTGTCGCGGGTTCGCGATGCCTTCATCTTCGCCCTGAGCCCGCCGCCGATTCCCGAGCTCGGCACCTCGTCGGGCTTCAACTTCCGCCTGCAAGATCGCGGCAGCAACGGCCATGCGGCTCTCGTCGCCGCGCGCAATCAACTGCTGGGCATGGCGTCGCAGAGCAAGCTGCTGACCGGCGTGCGGCCGGATGGCCTCGAAGACGCTTCGCAGCTGCAGCTCGAGATCGACCGCGACAAGGCGAATGCGCTGGGCGTGAGTTTCGATGCAATCAACGCCACGATCTCCACCGCGCTCGGCTCCGTCTACGTCAACGACTTCCCCAACGCCGGCCGCCTGCAACGGGTCATCGTGCAAGCCGATGCGCCCGCGCGCATGCAGCCCGACGACCTGCTGCGCATGAACGCCTTGAACGCGCGCGGCCAGCCCGTGCCCTTGTCGGCCTTCGCGACCACCCGTTGGATCACCGGCCCCATGCAGACCATCCGCTACAACGGCTACCCGACCATGCGCATTGCCGGCGAAGCCGCCCCGGGCCGCAGCACGGGTGAAGCCATGGACGAGATGGAGCGGCTCGCGGGCCAGCTTCCGCCTGGCTTCGCCTTCGAATGGACGGGCCAGTCGAGAGAAGAAAAGCTCTCCGGCTCGACCGCATTCATCCTGCTCGGCTTCTCGCTGCTCGCGGTGTTCCTGTGCCTCGCGGCTTTGTACGAAAGCTGGTCGATTCCGTTGTCGGTCATCCTCGTTGTGCCGTTGGGCGTGCTGGGCGTGGTACTTGCGGCCAGCATGCGCGGGCTTGCCAACGACATCTACTTCAAGGTCGGATTCATCACGGTGATCGGGCTGTCGGCAAAGAACGCGGTGCTGATCATCGAGTTTGCGAAGGACTTGCATGCGCAGGGCAAGAGCGTGATCGAGGCGGTGCTCACCGCCGCGCATCTGCGGTTCCGGCCGATCCTGATGACCTCGATGGCATTCATTCTCGGGGTGCTTCCGCTGGTGTTGTCGAGTGGGGCGGGTTCGGCGAGCCAGCGCGCGATCGGCACCGGCGTGATGGGCGGCATGTTCACCGCGACCTTGCTCGCGGTGTTCTTCGTGCCGGTGTTCTTCGTCGTGGTCCGCCGCCTCTTCAAGGGCAGCGAACGCCAGAGGAAGATGTATGCGCGTCAACTCAACGACAACGGCAACGGCGTGGTTGCGACACCGCCTGCCGCCGCCTCGACACCAGGTGGTTCGCATGAGTAAGGACATGGCCCGGAATAATTTCCCGTTTTGGGGGGCACAGGGAGGGATGCGATGCAAGGCGCTCCGAGCGCCGTGTGGCGAGCCACACAAGCGAGGAGCAACGCCGCAGCGCGCCCGCCCTGCGCCCCCCAAAACGGGAAATTATTCCGGGCCATGTCCTAAGCGTGTTCTTGTCGTCATCGCCGCTGCGGCGGCGCTGTCGGGCTGCATGCCGCTCGCCCCAAAGTACGAGCGGCCGGCCGCACCGGTGCCAGGACGCTTTGCTTCAGACGACACCCCGGCCGCGGGACCCGTCGCAAGCGAGTTGGACTGGCAGAACTTCTTCGGCGACGAACGCCTCAAGCGACTCATAGCCGTTGCGCTTGCGAACAACCGCGACCTGCGCATCGCCGCGCTCAACATCGAGCGGGCACGCGCGCTGTACCAGGTGCGTCGCGCCGATGAATGGCCGACCGTCGGCGTGGGCGTGACCGGCTCGCGCCAGCCGAACACGAACCAAAACGTCGGCGGCATCACGAGCCAGTACACCGCAGGCTTCGCCGTCACCGGCTATGAGCTCGACTTTTTCGGGCGCGTGCGCAGCCTGAGCAACGTGGCGCTGGCGCAATACCTCGCCACCGATGAAGCGCGCAAGACAGCGCAGATCGGTCTCGTGTCGGCGGTGGCCACGACCTACCTGGGGCTGCTGGCCGACGATCAACTCCTCAATGTGACGCGGCAGACGCTGGTCACGCGAGAAGAGTCACTCAAACTCACAAAGCTGAAGTTCGACAACGGCGCAGCATCGGAGCTTGACTTCCGCCAAGCCGAGTCCTTGTTTGAAGGCGCACGCGTGGCGCTCGCTCAACAGACGCGGCAACGTGCAGTGGACGAGAACCTCTTGGCCTTGTTGCTCGGGCAATCGGTTCCGTCTGATCTGCCTGCCGGGTTGCCGCTGACCGATCAAGGTGTCGTGGCCGACCTGCCTGCAGGCGTGCCATCGGAGGTGCTGGCGCGGCGACCGGACATCCGCGCAGCGGAGCAACAACTCATCGCCGCCGACGCCAACATCGGCTCGGCGCGTGCCGCCTTCTTCCCGAAGATCACGCTGACGGGAAGCGTCGGCACAGCGAGTTCCGAACTCAACGGCCTCTTCAAGAGCGGATCGTTCGCGTGGACGCTCGCCTCCCAACTGCTGGTGCCGATCTTCGACGCGGGCCGCAACCGCGCGAACCTCGACGCAGCCAAGGTCGAGCGCGACATCGCGGTGGCGCAATACGAACGCGCCATCCAGACCGCCTTCCGCGAGGTCTCGGACGCCCTTGCCGGCCGTGCAACGCTCGGCGAGCAACTGCGCGCACAGACCGCGCAGACACATGCAGAGGAGGTACGCTTCCGTCTGGCCGACTTGCGCTACCACAATGGTGCGGCCAGCTATCTCGACGTGCTCGATGCCCAGCGCGCCCTTTTCGCGGCGCAGCAGGCACTGGTGCAGACGCAGGCTTTGCAAGTGCAGAGTCTGGTCGGTCTCTACAAAGTGTTGGGGGGCGGATGGAGAGAGGGCAAATAGAGGTGGCCCTTGTCCGACGGCACCGGGGTCAGCGAGGAAATTGCGCATTGCTCACTGATTAGCCGGATCTCACCCCTACAAAGGTTTCTTTCCGCCGCGCATTTGCTGCAGTCCTAAACTCGTCGCTTCCCCAAAAAGGAGCACCCCGTCATGAATGCACGCGACACGCTGCCGCTTCAACCCGATGAAGCCACCGCCATCGGCGCATTCGCCGAGCGCACCTGGGACGACGAGATCGTCCCGGCCCTCACCAACTACATTGCCATCCCCGCCAAGAGCCCGATGTTCGATGCCGACTGGCAGAAGAACGGGTTCATCGAGCGCGTGGTACGTGACGCCGCCACATGGGTCGAGAGCAAGAAGGTCGCGGGACTCAAGCTCGAAGTGATCCGCCTCGAAGGCCGCACGCCCGTCATCTTCTTCGACGTGCCTTCGACCAAGCCGGGCAGTACCGACACCATCTGCCTGTATGGCCACCTCGACAAGCAGCCCGAGTTCAACGGCTGGCGCAGCGACCTCGGCCCCTGGACGCCGAAGTACGAGAACGGCCTGCTCTATGGCCGCGGCGGCGCGGATGACGGTTATGCGATTTATGCCTCGCTCACCGCCATCATGGCGCTCGACAAGCAGGGTATTCCGCGTCCGCGCTGCGTGGGAATTGTCGAGGCATGCGAAGAGAGCGGCTCCTTCGACCTGCCGGCTTACATCGACCTGCTGCGCCCACGCCTGGGCAATGTCGGACTCGTCGTCTGCCTGGACAGCGGCGCCGGCAACTACGATCAGTTGTGGCTCACGACCAGCCTGCGCGGCAACGTGACGGGCACGCTCAAGGTCGAGATCCTCACCGAGGGCATCCACTCCGGCGACGCGAGCGGTCTGGTGCCGTCGAGCTTCCGCATCCTGCGCCAGTTGCTGGACCGACTGGAAGATTCGAAGACGGGCAACTTGCTTCCGCAGAGCTTCCACTGCGAGATTCCGGCCGATCGCATCGAGCAGGCTCGTGCGACGGCGAAGATCCTTGGCGACGAAGTCTGGAAGCGTTTCCCCTGGGCTTGCGGCGCTGAGGGCACGCCGGCCCTCCCGACGACCACCGACCCGCTGCAGGCGCTGATCAACCGCACCTGGAAGCCGACCTTGAGCGTCACGGGCGTCGATGGATTCCCGGAATTGAAGAATGCCGGCAACGTGTTGCGGCCCTACACCGCGTTCAAGCTCTCGCTTCGCCTGCCGCCGCTGATCGACGGCAACGAGGCCGCTGCGAAGCTGAAGACGCTGCTGGAGGACAACGCGCCCTACAACGCGAAGGTGACCTTCCATGCAGATGGCCGCGCTGGCGCGCAAGGCGCGACAGGCTGGAATGCACCAACGATCACGCCGTGGCTCGAAGACGCGCTGCATGCCGCGTCGCAGGCGCATTACGGCGCACCTTGCGGATTCATCGGACAGGGCGGCACGATCCCGCTCATGAGCATGCTTCAGCAGGGCTTCCCCAAGGCGCAGATGATGGTCTGCGGCGTGCTCGGCCCGAAGAGCAATGCGCATGGGCCGAACGAGTTCTTGCACGTGCCGTATGGGAAGCGGTTGACGGCGGCAGTGGCACAGGTCATGGCAGCTTGCCCGTGATCTCAAAACTTTGATCTGAAAGAGCCCGCGGTTTTCGTCTCTCCCATCCCAGCCATCGTGAGGCGAAGCAACGCGGCCGATTCTCGTCCATCGTTCGATCAACGGTCTTCCTGACAGCGTATTCAGCAATTCATGACGGCACGACTTGAGCTTCAATTCAAGCTCAGCTCGAACGTCCCCACGCAATGCCTCCGCCTCTCCGTCCTGCGCCTGCCGCCGATGCCTCCCGAGGTAACACCCGACGCAACGTCGCGTCTCTGATGTTCATTTGCACGCTGGTCGGCGTACCTGCTGCCGTCATATTCGGCGGTTCCTGGTTCGACATCCCGCGCGCCGTGCCAGAGGACAATCGGCCTTTGCCGGAGTGGGTCAATCCCGCCGAGGTACGCGCCAACACACGCGACGGCACGCTTGTGAAAGTTCGGGTGTCGCTGGACGCCGGCACCTCGCGCAACAAGTCGGCCATCGAGCGTCATCTGCGCGAAGTCGGGCAAGTCCTAGAGGTGAGCGTCGGCGAGCGCAATACCAGCGATCTCCTCGGCGCCACGGGCATTGAGCGGCTCTCGAGCGACATTCTCGAGCGGGTCAATGCCTACCTCGACGCCAAAGACCTCGGCCGCTTGAAGGCGGTGGCGATCCAGGATCTCTGGTACACGCGCCCCTGATCACTTTCGCGTCTCACTGACATACCGCTCATTTGCCCCGTCTCTGCAAGGCGGGCTGTGCAACAACATCACATCGACGCCGCCTATTGCAGCATCGAGCGCGCGAGCGCCTCGGCCACTTCGATGCCATCGACGCCTGCGGACATGATGCCGCCCGCATAGCCCGCACCTTCGCCGGCTGGATAAAGACCCCGCACGTTCAAGCTTTGGCAATTCTTGCCGCGCGTGATGCGCAGCGGCGACGAGGTCCGGGTCTCGACACCCGTCAGCACGGCATCGTTCATCGCGAAGCCCTTGATCTGCTTGTCGAACGCCGGCAGCGCTTCGCGAATCGCTTCGATTGCATATGAAGGCAGGCTCGTCGCGAGATCGGTGAGGTGCACACCCGGCTTGTACGACGGCATCACGATGCCGAATTCGTTCGATGCCTGTGCCTTGATGAAGTCGCCCACCAACTGCCCCGGAGCGTCGTAAGTGCATCCGCCGAGTTCGAAGGCACGCGACTCCCAGATGCGCTGGAAGGCAATGCCGTCGAGTGGACAAACCGGCCCCGTGGACTCGCGATCGATCACGTAGTCCTGCGGCGTGATGCCGACGACGATGCCCGCATTCGCGTTGCGTTCGTTTCGCGAGTACTGGCTCATGCCATTGGTGACGACGCGATTCGGCTCCGACGTGGCCGCCACCACCGTGCCGCCCGGGCACATGCAGAAGCTGTAGACCGATCGGCCGTTCTTCGCGTGGTGCACGAGCTTGTAGTCGGCTGCGCCCAGGAGCGGGTTGCCGGCGTTCGGGCCGAAGCGCGCACGGTCGATGATGGACTGCGGATGCTCGATGCGAAAGCCCACGGAGAAGGGCTTGGCCTCCATGTACACACCGCGCTCATGCAGCATTGCGAAGGTGTCGCGGGCACTGTGGCCGAGAGCGAGCACGAGATGATCGGCACGCAGTTCTTCGCCCGACGCGAGCGTCACGCCACGGATCGCGCCGTCTTCGATGAGTACGTCTGTCACGCGTTGCTGGAAGCGAATCTCGCCGCCCAGCGCTTTGATATCCGCGCGCATCTTTTCGACCATGCTCACGAGGCGAAAGGTGCCGATGTGCGGCTTGTTGACGAACAGGATTTCTTCCGGGGCCCCTGCCTTCACGAACTCGGTCAACACCTTGCGCGTGAGAAAGCGCGGGTCGCTGATCTGGCTGTACAGCTTGCCGTCCGAAAACGTGCCAGCCCCTCCTTCGCCGAATTGAACGTTCGATTCCGGCTCGAGCACCCGCTTGCGCCACAGGCCCCAGGTGTCCTTGGTGCGTTCGCGTACTTCCTTGCCGCGTTCGAGCACGATGGGCTTGAGACCCATCTGAGCAAGGATCAGCGCGGCGAAGATGCCACAGGGTCCGAATCCGACGACCAGGGGTCGCGGTCGGCCTGCAGCATAAAAATCGGCCGGGGCGTGATCGACGAAACGGTAGCTCGTGTCGGGCGATCCGACGATGTGCCGATCGCCCTCGAATCTCGCCAGCACCGCGGACTCATCGCGCAGTTCACAGTCCACCGTGTAGATGAACAGCATCGCGTGCTTCTTGCGCGCGTCGTGGCTGCGCTTGTAGACCTTGAAGCCCTTCAGGTCAGCGTCGGCTATGCCAAGGCGCTTGACGATGGCAGGGCGCAGCGCATCGTCGGCGTGATTCAGCGGCAGTCGAAGTTCGGTGATTCGCAGCATGGGTCGGTGGGGATCGAAGGCTGCATTGTCCGATGCTCGCGGAAGGCAAATTGCGCGGGGCCTCCCATTGGGCTGAACCGGATGCATTAGAAGAGATCAATAAATGGCCTAGACTTCGATTAGCCATTTCTAAAATCGAAAGAATGAAGGGGTGACCATGGACCGACTCCATTCCATGCGAGTTTTCTGCCGGGTGATCGATTCGGGTAGCTTTGCCGCCGCCGCGCGCGAAATGAACCTTTCTCCCGCCGTCGTCACACGGCTCGTCGCCGACCTGGAAGAACACCTGGGCGCGCGCCTCATCAATCGAACAACGCGACGTCTGGCACTCACGGACATCGGCGAGGCCTATCTCGAACGCACCCGGCTCATCCTCACCGAGGTGGAAGAGGCGGAAGCCCTGGCCAGTACCGCGAGTTCTGAGCCCCGCGGTCACCTGCGACTTCTCGCCCCGCCGGCGTTCGCGACGCACCAGCTTGCAAAGCACCTGCCCAAGTTCCACGCGCGGTACCCGAAGATCACGATCGAGTTGTCTGCACCAGGGCCAGTCGAAACCGTCGACGAGAACTTCGACGTGACCATCATCAGCATGGGACGTCGTCCGCTCGACGGCGACTTCGTGGCGCGGCGCCTCGCGAATTCCGAGGTCATCGCCTGCGCGTCGCCCGAATACCTCGACAAGAAGGGCCGCCCCGCGCATCCGAGCGATCTCGCCTTTCACGAGGCGATGCTGCCGACTTTCTTGCGCGAAATTACCTTTGTGCAAGGTGCCTTCGACGACGACGATGCCGGGGTCGAATCCTTCACGCTGACACCGCATCGGCCGCTGCTCGGCACCGTGCACACCGACACCTTGTACGCCGCCGCACTGCATGGGCTCGGAATCGCGGGCCTCCCATCATTTGTGGCGGAAGACGCGCTGATGGAGCATGCGCTCGAACGCGTGCTGCCCGCGTGGCACCTCTTCACGGTATCGCTCTACGCAGCGATGCCCAGGCGAAAGCACGTACCAGCACGCACGCGGGCCTTCGTGGACTTTCTCGTGCAGGTCTTCGGCGGCGAAGAGAAGGACCCGTGGCTCACCGCCGCCGGGTGCGAAACTCTGCGCATGGGGCGGAAGACTTGCCCGATGTCCGTCGCGGCGGCCTGAGCGGCTGAGCGGCTGAGCGGCTGAGCGGCTAAGCGGCTAAGCGGCTAAGCGGCTAAGCGGCTAAGCGGCTAAGCGGCTAAGCGGCTAAGCGGCTGAGCATTCTCAGCCTCTTCAGTAGAAGGCGTCGGTCCGCGTCTCGCCCATCAAGGGTTCCATCAATCGCGCGAGCGGCCCGAGGCCGTTGTAGCGCGTCGCCACGCGGTGCGCGTAGCGGAAAAATCGCGGCAGGTCTTCGCTGTACCTGGGCTTCGCATCACGATGCTTCAGGCGGCAGAAAATGCCCAGCACTTTGAGGTGGCGCTGCAGGCCCATCCATTCGAGTTGCCGCCAGAAATCGCCGAAGTCGTCCGGCACAGGCAGGCCTACCTTCCTGGCCTGCTGCCAGTAGCGCACGGCCCAGTCGATCTCCTGTTCTTCTTCCCAACTGATGAAGGCGTCGCGCAGCATCGATGCCACGTCGTAGCTGATGGGGCCGCGAACGGCGTCCTGGAAGTCGAGGATGCCCGGGTTCGCATCGCAGACCATGAGGTTGCGCGGCATGTAGTCCCGGTGCACGGCGACGGTCGCCTGGGACAGTGCGCTCTTCACAAGCAGGTCGGTCACGGCCTGCCACTGCGCTTGCTGCGCGTCCGTCCAGCCATGGCCGAATTCGCGGGCCACGCACCAGTCGGGGAATAGCTGCATCTCACGGCGCAACAAGGCCTCGTCGTAAGGCGGCAGGCCACGCGCATCGACGAGTTGCTGCCAAGTGATGAGTGCCGAGGTCGCATCGCGAATCAGTTGCGCGATGGTCGTCGAGTCGCCCGCCTTCACCGCGGCCTGCAACTCGCCGAGGTACAGCCGATTGCCCAAGTCGGTCAACAGCAGGAACCCATGCTCCAGGTCCCGCTCGACGATGCGCGGGGCATGCAGGCCGGCGGCAAGGATCAGCTCGGCCACTTGGACGAAGGGTCGCACGTCCTCGTGAACGGGGGGCGCGTCCATGATGATGAACGTGCTGCCTGTCCCCTCGATGCGCAGATAGCGCCTGAAACTCGCATCGCTGGAGGCAGGACGCAGCGTCTGCCCGCGTAAACCATGGCGCGACGCGATGCGGCCCAGCCAATTGTCGAAGAGTTGGCGACGCGCATCGTCTGCCCAGTGAACAGAATGCGCGGGGTCGTGGGTTGCGTTGTTTGTCATGAAGGTCGCTATCAGATCCGCAAGGGCGTTCGCTGTCGAGGGTCGTGTACCGCGCCTTCGCGGTACCTCATGGATAATCGATTCTACAAATCGGTCCAAAACAGTCCCGACACGCCTGTCAACTTTCTGCCCATTCGAACGAATGGCGTCGTCGACCAGGGCCGGGCATCCAGAATCCCCCGTACTCCCCTTCCGCTTTTGCTGCGTCGCTCTCTATCTTTGTCCTGCATGCCGCCTGCCCGACTCGCGCCGGTGGGCGCCGCCTTGGCCATGATGGCAACGGGTGGAGCCTTGGCCCAGGGCGTCACCAGCAGCGAAGGCATCGGGCTGCAACTTTCGCCAATGCTGTCCGCACCGCCGAGGGGCGATGCAGCCAAGCAGCTACCGATCATCGTCCAGGCGCACGAACTGCGCGGTCGGCCCGATGTGGAGACCGTGGCCGAGGGCGAGGCCGAATTCCGCCGTGGAGGCATGGTGATTCGCGCCGATCGGTTGAGTTACGACCATCCTGAAGATCTCGCGACCGCCCGCGGCAACGTGCGCATCAGCCGCGACGGCAACATTTATTCCGGCCCAGAACTCCAGCTGCGTGTGCAGCGCTTCGAGGGGTTCTTCCTGCAGCCAACGTACTTTTTCAGCCGCACGGGCGCGGGAGGCTCGGCGCAGCGCATCGATTTCATCGACGACCAGCGCGCCGTGGCGACCGGCGCGACCTACTCCAGCTGCCCGTCCGACGGCAGCGGCGATCCGGCGTGGATCTTGACCACATCGAAGGTCAAGATGGACTTCGAAGCGAACGAAGGCATCGCGGAGGGCGCGGTACTTCGCTTCATGGGAGTGCCTATCTTGGGCGCGCCGGTATTGAGCTTTCCGCTGACGGACGCGCGCAAGTCGGGCTGGCTGCCGCCGAACTTCTACCCAGACAACAAAAGCGGCTTTCAGATCTCGGTGCCCTACTACTGGAACATCGCGCCAAACCACGACGCGACCATTACACCAGGCATCAGCACGAAGCGCGGACTTTCTCTTGGCACCGAGTTCCGCTACCTCGAGCCGCACTACAGCGGCAGCGCCAACATCGATGCGATGCCGAACGACGGGCTCACCGGCACATCGCGCCACTCCTTCAACTGGACGCATGACGCATCGCTGGTCAGCAACACCAACCTTTCCATCCGCGTCTTGCGGGTGTCGGACGACGACTATTGGAAAGACTTCCCGCACTTCACGACGAGCCTGACTCCGCGTCTTCTGCTGTCGGATTTGCAGGCGAGCAAGCCCATCGGCGACTGGACAGCCTACACCCGCGTGATGCGCTGGCAGGTGCTGCAAAACGCCGAGAACCCCATCACCGCAGCGCCCTACGAGCGCCTTCCGCAAATCGGCGCGCGCACCGTGCAACGGATGGGTGGCGGTCTCGAGCTCGGGTTCGAGGGCGAGATCAACCGATTCGCGAACCCGGTGGGCACGCTCGCGGCCGACCTGCCAAGGCCCACCGGCATTCGGGTCCACACGCTGGCCAGCATCAGTCGCCCCTGGGTGACGCCAGGTTGGTCGATCACGCCCAAGCTGTCGTTGAACGCCGCGTCGTATTCGCTCGATCAGCCCTTGAGCAATGGCCTCAGTTCAGCGTCGCGCGTGATCCCGACCTTCAGCATCGATAGCGCCTGGGTGTTCGAACGAGAGGCCACATGGTTTGGCCGAGATGTACGGCAGACGCTGGAGCCGCGCCTTTTTTACGTCAACACGCCATACCGCGACCAAAGCGCGCTGCCGAATTTCGATTCGGCGGGCAAGGATTTCAACTTCGAGTCGATCTATACCGAAAACGCCTTTTCCGGCGTCGACCGTGTGTCGGATGCCCACCAGGTCATGGCGGGTCTCACGACGCGGCTGCTCGATCCAGTCACCGGCGCCGAACGCGTGCGCCTGGGCATCGTGCAACGCTTTCTGTTCCGTGATCAGCTCATCACGCCGGCGGACACACCGACCACGACCACGGGTGCGCCGACTGCGTCGGAAGGGCCGCCCCTCACACGCCGTTTCTCGGACATCCTGCTGCTGGGTTCCAGCAACATCGTGCCGCAGTGGTCGCTGGACGCCTCCGTGCAATACAACCCCGACACGCGGCGCGCCATACGCTCGATCATCGGAGCGAGGTACTCGCCGGGACCATACCGCACCCTGAACGCCACTTACCGACTGGCCCGCGGCCTGAGCGAGCAGATTGAACTCGGCTGGCAGTGGCCGCTCTATGGTCCTGTGCCGTCGGGTGTCTCGGACATGCATGCTGCACAGAAGGAACTGCGCACCACTGGCGGCCAGAGCTGCAAGGGCACCATGTATGCGGTTGGCAGAGTGAACTACAGCACCCTCGACCGCCGAGTTACCGATTCGATCGTGGGTTTCGAATATGACGCCGGCTGCTGGATCGGACGCATCGGGGCCGAACAACTGTCCACAGGCCGCAGCGAGTCAACCACGCGCTTGTTCGTGCAACTGGAACTGGTCGGCTTGTCACGACTTGGCTCAAACCCTTTGCAGTCCTTGAAGGACAATATCCCAGGCTACCGCCTGCTGCGCGACGGCACCTCCGCTCCTGCGACAACCTCTTTGTATGACTGAATTCAAATCCAATGCAGCCGCCTTTGGGCGCACCGTTTCCTTCCTGGCGTTGGCACGCAGGCTCGGGGCGGGTGCCTTGGCGGCCGCGTTCCTGGTGGGCGCAGGGCCAGCCTTCTCCCAGACGGACAAGGCGCGATCCGCGCCGAAGACGGCCGACTACATCCTCGCCATCGTCAACCAGGAGCTGGTGACCAACGGCGAACTCGAGCAGCGCATCACCCGCATCAAGGACCAGGCGACACGCAGCAACTCCAAGCTGCCGCCGCCAGCCGAACTTCGCAAGCAGATGCTGGATGCGCTCATCGACGAGCGTGTGCAGGTCACGCATGCGCGCGACAACGGCCAGCGCGTGGACGAGGCTGAGCTCGACCGGGCCGTGGCGAATGTGGCGGCACAGAACCAGGTCACGATGGCGCAGCTTAGGCAGCGCCTCGCCGCCGAGGGCATGGACTTCAGCCGCTTTCGCAACAACATCCGCGACCAGATCATGATCGAGCGGATTCGCGAACGCGAGGTGCAGGCTCGAATCCGCGTGACTGATGCCGAAATCGACGCCGTGCTCGACAAGCAGCGTGCGCAGGCCGGTTCGGCGACTGAATACAACATCGCACAGATCCTGGTCAGCGTGCCGGAGGGTGCAAGCGATGCCCTGGTGGCCGAGCGCCGCGCCAAGCTCGACGCCGCGCTGGAGCGAGTCAAGGCGGGCGAGCCATTCGAGGCCGTTGCCAGGGAGGTGTCGGAAGACGCTAACAAGGGGCAGGGCGGTGTGATCGGGCTGCGACCATCCAATCGGCTTCCCGATGTGTTCGTAGACCATGTGCGCCCCCTGAAGCCTGGGGAGATCGCGCCGAGTTACCTGCGCACGTCAGCGGGCTTCCATGCGCTCAAGCTGATCGAGCGCCGAGAGGCCGGCGGCTTCTCTATCACGCAGACGCATGCGCGGCACATCCTGCTGCGCCCGTCACCGCAATTGGGACAGGATGCAGCGATCAAGCGTCTGGCCGAGTTCAAGCGCCAGATTGCCTCGCACGCGAAGAGTTTCGAGCAGCTCGCGCGCGACAACTCCGAAGACGGCAGCGCGCCGCAAGGCGGCGACCTGGGCTGGGCATCGCCCGGCCAGTTTGTGCCGGAGTTCGAGGAGGCGATGAACGCGCTGTCCATCGGAGGCATTTCAGAGCCACTCATATCACGCTTCGGCGTCCACCTGATCCAGGTCATCGACCGCCGTCAGACCACGCTCGAGCCCAAGCAGCAGCGTGAGCAGGCTCGCAACGTCTTACGCGAGCAGAAATTCGATCAGGCCTACCTCGACTGGCTGCGCGACCTGCGTGCGCGCGCCTACATCGAGATGCGCGAGCCGCCGGTATGACCGGACGCTGGGCCACCGCTCCCGCGGCAACCGCTGAATCGTGGGAGTCAGGACGCGCGTGAGGCACATTCCACGCAAGCGCTTCGGCCAGCATTTTTTGACCGACAGCATGATCATCGACGGCATCGTCGATGCGATCGACCCGAAGCCAGGCGAAGCGTTGGTCGAGATCGGCCCCGGCTTGGGCGCGATGACCGACCCGCTCATTGCCCGAAGCGGCAAGCTGACGGTGATCGAGCTTGATCGCGATCTCGCCGCAAATCTACGCAAACGGACCGAATTGCACGTGGTGGAGTCGGATGTGCTGCGGGTTGATTTTGCGGCCTTGGCGGCCCGAGCCGGGCGCAAAGTACGCGTGGTGGGCAACCTGCCCTACAACATCTCCACGCCCATCCTGTTTCACTTGCTGGGATCAGTCGACCAAGTGGTTGACCAGCACTTCATGCTTCAAAAGGAAGTCGTGGACCGCATGGCTGCATCGCCTGGCGGCAAGGAGTACGGTCGACTGTCCGTGATGCTGCAATGGCGATACGACATCGAGAACGTGCTGGACGTGCCGCCGGAGGCCTTCGACCCTCCGCCACGCGTCGATTCGGCCGTGGTCCGCATGCAACCCTATCCCGAGCCTCCAGACGTCGATTCGGCGCTTCTGAGCGAGATGGTGACGGTCGCGTTCTCGCAAAGGAGAAAGATTCTGAGACATACCCTTGGTCGGTGGCTGGAACAGCGATCGTTCGGCGGTCAGTTCGATCTGCAGCGCCGGGCCGAGGAGGTTCCCGTCAGCGAATATCTCCATTTGGTCAAATCCGTTTGACCCAACAAAAAGGCGGCCCGAAGGTCGCCTTTTTGTTTTTGTCGAACGCGGCTCGTTGGCTTACGCCGCGTTAAGCCACATTGCCGTGTCGAATGCGCTGCTCATGAGCGGCATGTTCATGCCGAAGCTCGATGTCGTTGCACTCTTCGAAGCCGCCTTGGCGGGCTTGTCTGTGATGCTTGGGGCCACTTCTGTCGCCCGCTCCCATGACCCTTGTTCTTGGGAGCGGGCTACTGAAAAGAATAGAAACACCTGAAGGGTATTTTTCGTTCCGCCCAGAAATCGGCAGCGTCACGGAAGACGTCCAACAATTGCTCTCGCGCTTCGCGGTCGAACCTCGGGTTGTCGGGCAATTGCTCGAGAACCACCACGAAGCCGGGTTGTTGACCCGACTTGTGCACAAGATCAGTCATGCAGTCATAGAGTGCATCGAGATTCTTGCCGAAATGCACCGGGAACAGGAACGACTCGGCAATGCTGTCGAGAACTTCCTGCTTGGACTGGGCCGCAGTCAGATTCGCATAGAGGAAATGCTGGCCGACGTCTTGTGCCGCCTGCTGCAGGTCCTCCACGCGGTATGCGCGGATCGATTGAACAATGTTCGGACGGACGGTCTGCAAAAGCATGTCGCGTTCCTCCTCAAGTCACCAATGAAACTGCCATGACCTTCGATCAATACGCGATGAGGACAAAGCTCGCGTAGTGATCGCCGGTGTAAAAACATGCCTCGGGTCGGGTTGCCTCGCGCCCGCCGCACACGATGCGACGCGCTCCTCGGGTCCGTTCGCCCGGCGTCTTGACCGTGTACTCCCGGTAAAAGCCACGCGGCTTGGCAGGGAGCACTCGTTCGCGATTGCCGAACACGATGCCGTCTTTCGGGTAGGGGAAGGGGCCTCCGGCGCGTATCAAGCGATCGGTGGCCTGTACCTCTTTTGGCAGCTCGGCAATCGCCACGCTGCCCATGTCCTGGGTTGCGCGCCCCTTCGCCCACGCCTGTGAAGGAATGAGGGCGCCGGAGCCGAAAACGGCACCAGCTAAGGAAATCGCAAATCCAACCCGGCGAAGGGTTTGCCACGCCTGCGCCTGACTGGGGAGAGACACGGGTTTTCCCTGAAACCTGAAACAGCGATGGTATCGAATCAGACCGAAAATCTCAAGCGGGTGCCTCAAATTAGGGCAGCACACTCGATTTGCAAGTGTATGCACACATACCAGCAACACCTGCATTCATGGCGAATTTTCAGAAAATCATTCTCGTTTCTGCCGTGCGCACTATGCGAGTAACGCAATTGTCACAATCCCCGTGCTCTTTGCCGGCTATTGGCCTTAGCCCTTGCAGCGCGACAAGGGCCATGCTTGCATTCTGCCAAGATGCCCCCTTACTCCTTATTGACGTGCCGCGTTGGCATCCGCCACCGTCAAGGCGGTCATGTTGACGATTCGGCGGACCGTCGCCGAAGGCGTGAGGATGTGCACCGGCATGGCAGCACCGAGCAGCACGGGGCCGACAGCGATCCCCCCGCCGGCCGCCGTTTTCAGCAGGTTGTACGAGATGTTGGCTGCATCGATGTTCGGCAGCACCAACAGGTTGGCCTCCCCGGACAAGGTGCTCTTGGGCATCAATTAGTGTCGGTAGGCGGCGTCGAGCGCAGTGTCGCCGTGCATTTCGCCATCGACCTCCAACCAGGACGCATCACGCTGCAAGATACGAAGCGCGTCGCGCATCTTGACGGCCGACGGCTGATTGCTCGATCCGAAATTGCTGTGCGAAAGCAGTGCCGCTTTCGGACGCAGGCCAAAGCGCATCATTTCTTCCGCCGCCATGACAGTGATTTCGGCCAGCTGCTCGGCCGTCGGGTCGTAGTTGACGTGGGTGTCGACAAGCATCACCTGCCGGCCTGGAAGAATCAGTCCGTTCATGCAGGCGTAGGTCTTCACGCCTTCACGCAGGCCGATCACCTGGTCGATGTAGTGAAGGTGCAGCCCCGTGTTTCCCCAGGTGCCGCACAACATTCCATCGACTTCACCACTTTGCAATAGCATCGCGCCGATCAGCGTGAGACGACGGCGCATTTCGATCTTTGCAAGCTGCGCCGTCACGCCTTTGCGCGCGGTCATCTCGTGATAGGTTTGCCAGTACTGGCGATATCGGTGATCGTTCTCGGTGTTGACGAGGTCATAGTCCCGACCCGCTTCGAGTCGCAGCCCGAACTTTTCGCAGCGCTGTGCGATGACGTCTGGTCTTCCGATCAGTGTCGGGCGGGCAAGATTTTCGTCGACCACCACCTGCACCGCACGCAGCACGCGTTCTTCTTCGCCTTCGGCATAGGCCACCCGCTTCCTCTCGGCGCGCTTGGCGAGTTGGAAGATCGGCTTCATCGTCGTGCCCGACGCATAGACGAAGGTCTGCAGTTTCTCGCGGTACGCGTCGAGATCGGAAATCGGCCGTTCGGCCACACCCGACTCGGCCGCCGCCTTGGCCACGGCCGGGGCGATCTTCATCATGAGCCGCGGATCGAAAGGCTTTGGAATGAGGTATTCGGGGCCGAAGCTCAGCGTCGCACCCGCATAGGCGGCGGCGACCACTTCGCTTTGCTCGGCCTGCGCGAGATCAGCGATGGCGTGCACCGCGGCAATCTCCATTTCGTCCGTGATGGTCGTGGCTCCCGAGTCGAGCGCGCCGCGGAAGATGTACGGGAAGCACAGGACGTTGTTGACTTGATTTGGATAGTCCGTCCGCCCCGTGGCGATCAACGCGTCGGCGCGAACTTCCAAGACCTCTTCCGGAAGGATCTCGGGCGTTGGATTCGCCAATGCGAAGATGATCGGGCGGTCGGCCATCTTGGCGACCATGTCCTTCTTCAGCACCCCCGCCGCAGACAGACCGAGGAACACATCGGCGCCGACGATCACTTCCGCCAAGGTGCGATGCGTCGTCTTCTGCGCGAAGACTGCCTTGTCTTCATCCATCAACTCGAGTCGGCCCTCGTAGACCACGCCCGCGAGGTCGGTGAGCCAGATGTTTTCGCGCGGCACGCCCAGCTTCACGAGCAGGCCCACGCAGGCCAGCGCCGCCGCGCCAGCGCCCGAGGTCACGAGCTTGACCTTTCGAATGTCCTTGCCGCTGACTCTCAACGCGTTCAAGAACGCTGCGCCGACGACGATGGCCGTGCCGTGCTGATCGTCGTGGAAGACCGGAATCTTCATGCGTTCTCGCAGGCGGCGCTCAACGTAGAAACAATCCGGAGCCTTGATGTCTTCCAGGTTCACGCCGCCGAAAGTCGGTTCGAGCGCCGCAATGATGTCGACCAGCTTGTCAAGGTTCTTCTCCTGCAACTCGAGGTCGAAGACGTCGATGCCCGCGAACTTCTTGAAGAGCACCCCCTTGCCTTCCATCACCGGCTTCGCCGCGAGAGGCCCGATGTCGCCAAGGCCCAGCACCGCCGTGCCATTGGTGATGACCGCGACCAGGTTGCCGCGCGAGGTATATCTAAAAGCGTTGGCCGGATCGGCCACAATCTCTTCGCAAGCCGCCGCCACGCCTGGCGAATAGGCAAGCGCCAGATCGCGCTGGTTCACCATCTGTTTGGTGGCCGCGATGGCGATCTTGCCGGGCGTGGGGAACTCGTGATATTCGAGGGCGGCGCGTCGCAACTCGGCGCGTTTTTGCTCTTTGTCGGACATGGCCTGGTCTCGCGTGGTTTGTTGTTGCGGCTCGTATCAGTGTCGGGCCGTGTTTCCCGACCGATTGCCGCGAAGCTCTGGGCATTGTAGAAGCCGGCACGCGCAAACACGTCGTGACCATGTGCATCATCTGCCGACGGTCAGTAGGCACAAGCCCAGACCGCACCGGCATCCACAAGCTGCCGCAAGTGTGATGCGGCCCGGCTGCCGGGCCATGCGCGAAACTGCGTACGCCGACCGGGGCCCGCCTCCGCAATACTGCAAGCCCCAAGCCCGACCATGAGCCCACTGACCGCCGCCCCTGCGGTGCCCGACATTCCGCACCCTCGCACGCGCACGCGGCGGGCATTGCTGTGGGGCGCGCTGATGGGCCTGCTGGTTGTCGCGCAGTCGATGCTGGTGTGGCTCACCCTCAACTACGAAAGCGCGCGCGCCCAGGAGCAGGTCGACGCCACCGCATCTGGCGTGACCGCGGACGTAAAGCAGGCGCTATCGCGCGATCTGCAAAGCCTGCAGGCACTCTTGTGGAACGATCCGAGCGTCGCGCAGTGGCGCAGCGACTCCGCAGTGCTGCTGCACGCCCATCGCGAACTGGTGCGCATTGAGATGCGCGACAAGCAGCAAAACATCGTCGACTCCGTAGAGTCTCCCTACCAGGGTCCGATCTTCACGCGCATTAGTCGCGAGGACATCGACCTCGACACCGAGGTCGCCTGCCAGACCGCCCAGCGCCAAGCGGGGCCGACCTACTCGCGCAGCTACTTCGTGCCCCTGCCGGGCGGCCTCGGGCTTGAGGTCATGGACGTGTGCCTGCCGGTGCAGCACGCCGGGCGGTTGAGCGGCTTCATGGCGGCGACGTTCACGCTCGGCGGAGTGCTGTCAGAAGCGGTGGCCTCCGACGCCCTGCGCACCCATGAACTGTCCTTCGTAGAAAGCGATGGCACGCGCCTGGCTCGTGCGGGATTGATGCGCGGTGCCGGCATCTACGTGTCGGAACGTCTTGTGGACCTGCCGGGCATCACCTTGCAGTTGCGGCTCGACAGCGCCGTCGGCAGCCCGCGACTGATCCCCAATTTGGCCGTCGCCCTGGTCCTCGGCCTGTCCCTCGCGCTCGGTGCCGTGGTACTGCTGCTCGTGCGCGACGTCCGAAAGCGCGCGAGCGCCGAACGGGCTCTGGCCGAATCCCTGGCTTTCAGAAAGGCGATGGAAGACTCGCTCGTCACCGGCCTGCGTGCCCGTGATCTTCAGGGTCGGGTGAGCTATGTCAATCCGGCGTTCTGCAAGATGGTTGGCTTCACGGCCGACGAAATGATCGGCAAGACCACGCCGCCCTACTGGCCGCCGGATCTGGTCGACGAATACAGCCAGCGTCAGACCCTCCGGCTCAGCGGCAATCACCCCGGCGAGCGGGCTCGGCAGACGGCGCGCGAGGGCTACGAGACGACTTTCAGGCGCAAGAACGGCGAGCGCTTCGCTGCGCTGATCTTCGAAGCGCCGCTGGTCGACGGATCGGGCCGCCACACGGGCTGGATGAGTGCAGTGCTCGACGTGAGCGACCAGCGCCGCATCGAAGAGCTTTCACGCCAACAGCAGGAGCGGCTGCAAGCCACGGCGCGGCTCGCGACGGTGGGAGAGATGGCCTCGCTGCTGAGCCACGAGCTGAACCAACCCCTGGCTGCGATTGCCAGCTACGCCGCCGGGTCGCTCAACCTCATGCAATCGGACGTGCAGGACATGGAAACCGCGGCCATGCTCAAGCAGGCGGCCGAGCGCATCGCCGAGCAGGCCGAGCGGGCGGGCCGTGTCATCAAGAGCGTGCACAACTTCGTGCGGCGCCGCGATCGAAGCCACGAAGCCATCAGGAGCGATCTGCTGATCGATGCCGTACTGCCGCTCGTGCGCCTGCAGGCCCGCAAAAGCGGCACGCGCGTGGCCATTGATGTGCCTCGCCCGCCGCCGCGCGTGCTCTGCGACCGGACCATGGTCGAGCAGGTGCTGCTCAACCTGACGCGCAACGGCATCCAGGCGATGGAGTCGCACACGCCAACGTCGCAGTGCGAATTGCTCATCCGCGTGCAGCAAGGCCATCCGCGCTGGGTCACCTTCAGCGTCTTCGACCATGGCCCGGGGGTGCCGCCCGATGTGGCGCAGCGCCTCTTCACCCCCTTCTTCACCACCCGCAGCGAGGGCATGGGCCTGGGCCTGTGCCTGTGCCGCACAGTGATTGAACAGCACGGCGGCGCTCTGGATTTCATGACCGTGGGGTCGGAGTCGGGTGTCGGGGCTGGTGTAATGACTGAATTCCGGTTTACGCTTCCGGCCGACACCGCTGATCGCAAGGATGCATCGAGCGGGCGTCGCCCCGCGGCCGACGCCGCCTCGACTGGCACACAATGACCCTGAAGACCGATCCCCGCCTGGGCCTTGGCCTACCGACCGTCTACCTCGTGGACGACGAGGACGTCGTACGCGACGCGTTGGCGTGGCTGCTTCGCTCACGGCGATTGCTGTCCGAAGGATTTGCCAGTGCCGAGGGCTTCGAAGCAATGCTGGCGGGCCGCCAGCCGGGCTGGCCAACGTCACCGAGCTGCCTGCTGCTGGACGTGCGCATGCCCGGGACCAGTGGCCTGGTGCTCTTCGAGCGGCTGACCGAGCGCAAGCTTCTGGATGCACTTCCCGTCATCTTCCTCACCGGCCACGGCGACGTTCCCACTGCCGTGGCCGCCGTGAAGCGCGGCGCCTTCGACTTCGTGGAAAAGCCTTTTGCCGACAACGCGCTGGTCGATCGCATCGAACAAGCTCTGGACAAGAGCAGCGCGGCCATCCTGCTGCGACGCCAGGCGGACACAGTGGCCAAGCGGCTTTCCGAACTGACGGACCGCGAACGCGATGTGATGCGCCTGGTGGTCGAAGGTCGCCCCAACAAGCTGATCGCCGACGAACTCGACATCAGCGTTCGAACGGTCGAGGTGCACCGCGCCCGGGTGTTCGAGAAGATGGAGGTCCGCTCAGCCATCGAGTTGGCCAACGCCTTGCGCTCGCGCAACGAGTGAGAGGCTGAGAGTTTTTCGAACGTGTCCGAGCAGCACGTCAAAAGGCGCCTGATCTAGGCGCAAAGCGCAGCCATAGCTTGGCTATGGCGAGCATTTGCAACGACGAGCA
>Ga0136846_1233041_pt1 | contig 32617 bp, 24 predicted proteins | sample HopSoiMetagenom2_FD_96841 | JGI IMG/M metagenome (GOLD analysis project Ga0136846, IMG submission 96841) | Grasslands soil microbial communities from Hopland, California, USA - 2 Assembly 2016 (version 4) | ecosystem: Environmental > Terrestrial > Soil > Grasslands | place: USA: Hopland...
CCAGCGGCCAATCCCCACCACACTGCGAACTCAAAGCTTGGGATATCAACGGATTGATGTTGCGCTTCGGTCATGCTGCTTGTGTCTGCTCAGAACAGCCGAGACGCTCCGTAAACAATGAAGTTAGTGACCAATGCAACTCCGACAACGAAATACCAATACATTGAGTTTTCATCGAAGTCAGCGAGCCTCGTACCTTCGACGCGGTCGGTGAACGCCAATGCGGCGAGAACAATGGTTTCGATTACATCCGTCAGCAGATGAGCGGAATGGATGCCCATCAGCACCCAAATCGTGGAGGCATACGCATTCGCTGACCACCTGCAGTTGAGGTTCGCGAACTCGAAGCCACGGAGCGCTGTGTTAACGAGTCCGAATGCAGCTAACGCCATTAACCCCACACGACAGCCAACCACATCTCCTGTGCGAGCGCGCCGCCGAATCCACGCTGCAGGAGCGAGGCTGACAAGAAATACGATGCTGTTGGCGATTCCCCATTTCAGAACCGGCGGAAAAACGCCGGGCGGCCAGTCGCTCGATCGGGTGCGGTAATAAAAGTAGCTGGCCCAGAGCATCGCGATCATCGTGCCTTCAATGAGCATGAAAAGAATCGTGCCCAGCCAGACGACGTTGCGAGGTCCAAAGACGACCGTTGGCAGGTCGGAGACGTCGAGTACCGGACGCTCGCTTACTCGCTCCATATCTCCGTTGCCTTTCTCCGCTGTGATTCGCCCCAGCGCGGCCAATACCACGCAATGATGGTGATTGCGACCGGAATGGAGGTGTACTCCACTGACTTCGCGCTGAACACGGAGCCGATGAAGAGTACTGAGACGGCTACCGCAGTCCAGAATGGCCACACGCTCGGCTCGGGGGAGTCCATCTTGTGGTCGGGATCGGCGTCGAGCGTATCGGTAACCAACGTCTCGCGCATATCTTCACGAACGCCGATCACTACAGGTTGACGCGGCGCGGCGTCCCACAGCGCCTCGCGTCCGTTTACCGTCGGAAGTTCCGCAAAGTTGTAGTGCGGAGGCGGAGACGGCACGGCCCATTCCAGCGAGCCGGCGCGCCAGGGATCTGCACCGGCAGTGCGCCCGTTATTGCGGCTCCAGAAGAAATTGACGATGAAGACAAGCACACCGGCCGCCATGAGCAGCCCTCCGGCGCTTGCCAGCAGGTTCAGCGCTCCCCAGTTCATTTCGGGAAGGTATGTGTACACGCGACGGGTCATTCCCCGCAGGCCGAGGAAGTGCATGGTGAAGAAGGTCAGATTGAACCCGATGAAGAATAGCCAGAAGTTCCACTTACCCAGGTGGTCGTTCATCATCCGGCCGGTCATCTTAGGAATCCAGAAGTAGAGCGCCCCAAACATCGGGAATACAGCCCCACCGATGAGGACGTAATGAAAATGGGCGACGACAAAAAATGTATCGTGCACCTGCGTATCGACCGGAACTGAGGCGAGCATCAGGCCGGAGAGACCGCCGATCATGAACACGAAGAAGAAGCCCGCAACCCACCACATCGGGAACTTGAATTGCACCCGTCCATTCCACAGAGTGGCGATCCAGCAGAAGAACTGCACTGCCGTGGGCACGACGATCATCAGAGTCGCTGCGGTGAAGAAGCTCTCTCCCAACTGCGGAAGGCCGGTAGCAAACATGTGATGGACCCACACGCCGAACCCGATGAACCCGACGCTGATGGTGGAGATGACCAGTGCTGCATACCCGAAGATATGTCGTCGGGCAAAGCAGGTGACTAACGTTGTAACGATCGCAGTTCCTGGCAAGAAGATGATGTAAACGTCGGGATGGCCGAAGAACCAGAACAGGTGCTGGTAAAGCAATACATCGCCGCCCTCTGCCGGATTGAAGAACTGCGTGCCCACCGTTCGATCGAGCAGAAGCATGCTGCTCGACAGCATCACTGCCGGCATCGCGAAGATCACCATGAAGGAGAGCACAAGCTTCTCCCACAGGATCATCGGCATTCGATTCAGGGACATGCCCGGTGCGCGATGGCGCAGAATCGTTGCCGCCAGGCACACCGCCGTCGCCAGCGCTGACGTCTCCGTGAACGTGATCATCTGCGCCCAGAAGTCGACGCGCTTTCCCGGGGAATAGTCCGGACCAGAGAGCGTTACATAAGCGAACCAGCCGCGATCTGCTCCGATGTTAAGCAGCAGTCCAACCCAAAAGAACAAGCAGCCAAATAGATAAATGTAGTAGCTGAACGCGGCGAGGCGAGGAAAGGCGATGTTTCTGGCGCCTACGATCAGCGGTACAAGATAGGTCCCAAATCCCTGGAACATCAGCGGCACTGCAAAGAGAAAAATCATGGTGCTGCCGTGCACAGTGAAAAACTGGTTGTACTTGTCAGGTCCGAGAAAGCGGTTTTCCGGACGCGCAAGCTGGAGGCGCATGAGGACGGCAAGAATTCCGCCCAGGACAAAGAAGATGAATGCAGTGACAATGAACCGGGTACCAATGCTGGTGTGGTGGACCTTTTTGAACCATCCGAAGAAGCCGGGTGGCTCTCCCCATGTGCTCAGCAAGCGGGCGTGCCGCATTGCGCTCGGAGGAGGTACTACGGGGACTTCGCCGATGGCCATAGTCTCTCCTACTGCAAGCTCCGCAAGTAAGTGACGAGCGCCTGCAGATCGTCCGGTTGGAGCGGATTGGCAGGCATCCGTGCTCCGGGCTTCAAGCGTTGTGGATCGGTAATCCAGCCGGCGAGCGATCCAGGGGCATTGCTCAGCGTGGCTGCGGCCAGCATTCTGCGGCTGGCAAGGTGTGTGAGGTCCGGACCTACCTTGGATCCCGCATCGGTGCCACGGACGGTGTGACAGAGCACGCATGCATGCGTGAGAAACACCTCGCGTCCGCGCACGGTGGTGATGTCCTGCGGATCCGTTGCGGACTTGCGCTGCTGTTGCAGCCATTGCTGAAACTCATCCATAGGTTCAGCTACCATCTCGAAACCCATGTGCGCGTGTTGCTCTCCGCAAAACTCGGCGCATTGCCCGTGATAAATGCCAGGCTTATCCACCTGAAAAGTAAAAGCCGACTGATAGCCGGGTAGGAGATCGCGTTTGCCATCGACATTAGGCAGCCAAAAACTGTGAATTACATCCCGACTTGTCGTGAGTACCACAATGGGCTTGCCAACCGGGAGATGAACTTCATTGGCTGTGCTGACCGTGAGGTCGGCTTGCGGGTTGGGGTAGCGAAACTCCCACCACCATTGGTGACCGATCACTTGGATTGTGATGGGATTCTGCGAGGTAAGTCCTGCGGTCGTTTTACCGGTGACTACACTCAGCGCGAGTACAACGAACAGAGTGACTACGGTAATGCCGATTGCTACTGCGACTCCGGCTTTTGCGCCACGGTCACGCTCTTCATCCTGGGGCAATACCGGGGCCATTTCCTCGTCGTCCACTTGGGACCTTGCTGATCCACGTGCGAAGAAGCTGATCACGAGAACGAACACCACGAGCGAGATCCAGAAGATGAACCAGTAGAGCCACTCGATGTTCGCTGCCTGTCTGGACGCGGAGCTGCGCAGCATCGAGTGATTGCTCTGGCATCCTGCGGCGATCAGCAGGGTTGCGTATGCGGCTGCGCGTGCAATCCTCATTGATGTGCCGGAGCTCCCGTGATGCCCGTTGGCTGCTCGCGTGGAGTGTTGGCCTCCGGCTTCTTGCCTTGCATGTGATCGCTGCGGCCGCTCGCTACGTCTGTGCGCACCTGCCCACTCATGGAGCGAACGTAAGCGACGATTTGCCAACCCTGATTCTCAGGAATGCGGCCGCGCCAGGCGGGCATACCATTCGGCCGGCCTTCCATGATGGTGGAGAAGATGTTTGCCGGCTCGCCACCATAGATCCACTCGTCATCCATAAGGGGAGGTCCAATGCCTCCCCCACCATGCGCGTGGCAACCCACACAGTTGAAGTTTTCGTAGAGACGCTTGCCTTCCGACACCGCATACGCGTTTTCTTCGTAGATGTTCGGCACAGCAGGCGTCGCTATCTGCTGTCCACCGGGATGCAATTGGCTCACCTGAATCGTATTGACCACGTTGGCGGACGCCGGCGTCTGCCGGAAGCTTCGCTCTTCACGTTCGCAGGACAGCAATAGCAATAGCGCCGCAGCCACTAACCACCAGTGCACGTGCCGGAGCATTAGTGGCCTCCTGCGGAGGTCACCCGATCTTCCATTTGTGGAACCCCGTACGCGTGGAGGATCGTGTGAATTTGCTTAGGGTGGCGATCGAGGAATTGCTGGAGCCGGTCGCGCAATTGAGTGTTGCCCTTCCGAACTCCCATCGCGATCGCGTAAGTAAAGGGCAAACCGGGAGGATCGACTTCCGGCTGCACCGGCGTGAGCGTCAACATGCCTGGATATCGTTTTGCGAAATACCCAGCCAGCGGTCCCCAGACCACAGCCGTGTCTACGCGACGATTGACAACCGCACGAATAATCGAAGGAGCAGCTTCGCCGGTAGTCTCGAAGCCCACGACATTTCTTTGCATGCCGCGACGCGCAAGCGCATGGGCAGGAGGCGCGTAGTCGTCGTCGAGCACCTGCACGCCGACTCTCATGCTATGCAGTTCAGGATCATTTAGGTTTGCCGGCCGCGCGCGTGCGTTGCGCCGTGAGACGAAAACGTAAGTCGAGCGGTAATACGGACGAGTGGCCGAGACCTGGGCGTAAGTTGCGGGAATGCCGACCAGCAGATCACACTGGGACTTGCCCAGGTATTCGCGGATGAAGCCGCGTCCCATGCGTTGCCATACGTACGTGAGCCGCGCGTGCATGTCCTGGGCCAGCAGTTCGGCGATACGGTTCTCGAACCCCTGCTGCCTCCGATTGGAGAAAGGCAGATTGTCGGGATCGGCGCAGATTCGCAATTGCTGCGTCTGTCCTAGAGCAGAACCCGCAACAAGCATCAGCACGATTGCAAGCAAACACCTACGGAAGAGAGAACACATACAGCATCCCCCCTTTAGTGGTGTAGTGCGGAAGCTCGCGAGTGGCGTTGCCAAAGCCAAGTGCAATCGTGGGATCACGCGAATCAAGCCCCCCGGCAACGATGGCTCCTGACCATCCGCCAACACCCGAGAGCACCGCGACGTACTGCTTTCCGTCTGGTCCTTTGTAGGAGACCGGCTGACCGATCACACCGGAACCCGCCTTGAACTTCCACAACTGCTGTCCGTTATGCGCGTCGACCGCATTGAACCAGCCGTCCATGGTGCCGAAAAACACGACATCTCCGGCGGTGGCCAGTGCGCCGCTCCAAACTGGGAAACGATCCTTGATGACCCATGCTGCTTTGCCATGAATCGGGTCCCAGGCCGTGAACTCGCCTCCATGGCCTCCCGGACCTGGGTACATGCGCACATTCGCACCAACGTACGGTGTGCCAGCAATGTAGTTTGCGCTGACGTCCTCTTCGTCCTGACACAGGTTGTTGTGCGGAATGTAGATGAGTCCGGTGCGCGGCGAAAACGCCGATGGCGTCCAATCCTTCGCGCCCGGCGATGCAGGACAAATGTTTCGGACGACTGAACCAGTTATGGGCTTTTTCTCGCTGACGTATTGCAGCAGTCCCGTTTTGAGATCAACTCCGGTGCTGGTCGTAATGTATGCGAACGGACTCGCAGACAACACTTCCCCATTCGTGCGATCCAACACGTATACGTAACCGTTCCGGTCTGGATGGACGAGCACCTTGCGGGTCTGCCCATTGATCGGCAGATCCAGCAGAATGTTCTCGTTCACTCCGTCGTAATCGAAGAGATCGTGCGGGCTCCATTGGTAAAACCACACAGCTTCCCCGGTGTCGGCGTCGCGGGCAAAAATGCCGGAGGTCCACTTATTGTCGCCGGGACGCTCCTCTGCGTTCCACGGTCCTGGGTTGGCTGTGCCATAGAAGATGAGGTTCGTTTCGGGATCATATGAGATCCAGCCCCACACGGTGCCGCCGCCGATTTGCCATGCATCGGGTGGCCAGCTTTTCACTCCAAGATCTTGGCCGCGATCTTGGGCGTAGAAAGGCTTGAACCGCGATCCGATCAGCACATCTTTGTCGGGTCCGGTGGCGTATGCCCGCCAAGCTATTTTGCCGGTGTTCTCGTCGAGCGCTGTGAGCCAGCCGCGGACGCCGAATTCACCACCGCTGTTGCCGACGAGTACCTTGCCTTTGACTACGAGCGGCGCCATCGTCATTGACTCGCCTTTATTGATGTCACCGAGGCGCACCTTCCAAAGCTCGCGTCCCGTATTGGCATCGACGGCTACGGTCTGAACATCGAGCGTATTCAGGAATATCTTTCCGTTGTCGTAGACAACGCCACGGTTTACAAGGTCACAACATGCCACCCCCTTCGCGGCGGGAGTGGGTTTGGGCTGATACTCCCATTTGATCGGCGCTCCGGGCTTCGTCAAATCAAGTGCATAGAGCTCGTTGGGCCACGGCGTGATGATGTACATCGTGTTGTTCACAACTATGGGGGCGGCTTCGTGCCCACGATCCTGCCCGGTAGAGAAGGTGAAAGCTGGCTTCAGATCTTTTACGTTTGAAGAATTGATCTGGTCGAGAGTGCTGTAACGAGTGCTGGCGAAATCTTTAGCGGGGCGAATCCACTGCCCGTCGTCGGGCTCAAGCTTTCCTTGATAGGCCTGAGCGGCAGAGGGCTTTTCCTCAGCGGCCTGTTGGGCTGTGGATTGCTGACTGCGCGAACCGCTGCAACCCCACGTCGAAGCGAGTAAAGACAATAAGAGGATGGTCGAAGATTTCAAATCGAAGCCACTCTTCATGCCGGCTCCGATTGTGCTTGGTCCTGCACCGATCCACTCACAAGGTAAAGCAGTCGGAGCTGCAGACAACAATGCAGAGATGCAGAGGTGTCGCAAGCCTGTTGCAAACAGTCCTGCGCCATTACGCGCCACATCGTGCAAGCACCTCAACCATGTAGCGATCGATTTACTTATCAGGCAGGTTAGGCCGCTTTACGCGCAGCTTTCTTGACATATTTGGCCGCAGTAGCTGGCCCTTTGCAGCCCAAAACCTTGAATTTCGTTCCGTCATTTGCGTGATAGTTAACGAAGAAATGCTGAATTTCCCGCAGCAGTGACGCGTTCAAATCGTCAACCGACTTGATATCGGAGTGCGTGTGGCTCGTGTTTGACACTGCCAACAGACGATCGTTGCGTTGTTTGTTTCCGTCCTCCCACTGCTCACCTTCAATGACGCCGACGAGTCGAGCTTCCACTACGCATCCAGGGAAAGCTGGCTGATCCATGAGAATGAGCACATCGAGAGGATCGCCATCCTCGGCTTCAGTGGATGGTATGAAACCAAAGTCGTGCGGAAAAACCATGCCTTCGGGCAGCACCTTCTTGAGTTTAAAGCTGCGCTGCTCCGGATCGAACGCGTACTTATTCCGGCTGCCCTTCGGCGTCTCAATTACGACTTGCACTTGGCCGTCTCCATCGAAACTCGGCAGCCGGATGGGATTGGCCACACTATTCTTCTTCTTCGCCACGTTGCTCCTCGCTCAAGAGCTACATTGGAAGATGAAAAGAAATACTGTGTGGCTGCCTGCAAGCAAACACATGGCACGCTTTGACATCCCTATGCGTCACGATGAGCCCGGCGAGGCGGTTCTCTTGGCGCGCAGCGTCCGAAATGTGATGGAATACCGGAGCTTCTCTACAGGTGCGATGCTGTGCTGATACTTCCATCGCGCAGTGTCGCGCATCACGTACGCCGACCCTGGTTCCAGAATGACCGAGACCAGTTTCCCTTCTGCCTTGTAGGGCTTTAGACGCATACGGCAACTGCTCGCGAGTGAGATTCCGATGATGATCTCGAACTGCGGCACATCGCGATGCCAACCAATAGGTGCGCCGGGTGGGTACTCGGTGACCACAGCTTCAACCACTTCTTCTGCACACACGCCGGCGAGAGCAGCAGCACGGTTGCGAATGGGGAGAAGGTAGTCCGGTATGGGAGTAGCGGTAGCTGTTTTTCGGGTGCTGAAGTCGTATTCAAAACCATATTCCACAATGCGCCGCTTCGCTGTGTAGCCTTGGAACTCGAAGGGCTGAAAAGGAAGCTGTTCAACCGTCTGGATGAGATCGCGTTGCTCGTTCTCAAGTAGAACGCCAGGATGATAAGTGAAGCCCTCGGGCAGTTCAGAGGCGGAAGTGACTTTACGAACTCGCATTCGTTCCACGTCAGTAGTCTCTTCTGCACTAGATGCAAGCGAGGGCGATCAGTAAAGAAGCGCAGGGCTTCCGGTTCCCGCACACGAATCCGATCGAGCTGGATTCTGCTCCTGGGCCAACGATGAAGCTTCTTCGTGATTAGAACACTTTGATGTCGTTGACTCTTTGCAACCGTTGTCTGCACACGTAATGCGTTTCATTGCAGTCCCACGTTGTGCAACAAACCTTTACATTCCTGCTACCTGGTCTTCTATATCGTCCTGTCTTCTGAGCGTGGGTTTGCCTCGACGACGTACTGCATTGCAGAATGCGGAGCGTGCTCTGAGTAGAGGATGCTTGCATTAATCGGAGGATAGACGATGCAAACAGTTGTTAGATCAATGCTACGTGGTCTTGTGCTCGCGCTCGGCATTATCAGCGTTGTTTGCCCCACGACATGGGCACAACAGGCGGCGGCTCCATCAAAACGCGAGGACTTCAGCAAGGGTGCGGCGATATTTCCTTACGTACTTGCTCCCTATCGATCTCATAATGTTCCCGAACCCAATCTCACGAACTCCGTTCGCGTCAACAACCTGATTCAGAATGGGAATGTGATGCTGTCGCTGGATGATGCTATTACGCTGGCGCTCGAAAATAATCTGGACCTGGTGATTGCGCGCTATAACCTCCCGATCGCGGACACTGACATTCTTCGCACCAAATCGGGAGCCAACAATCGCGGCGTGAATACCGGAATCCTGCAGGGAACCCCTGGTGCTGGTGTGGGCGGAATTGGCGGAGGCGCCGCAGGTGGCGGCGCAGGCGGCACGGTAGCGGCCGCAGGAGGCGCAGGTACCGGCACCGGTGGACTCGTTGCTTCGACGCTTGGTGTCGGGCCCCCGATTGACTCGTTCGATCCTGCTCTTACTTCGACTGTGGGGCTACAACACACCAACATTCCGCAATCGAATACCGTTACCAGCGGCGTTCCGGCTCTGCTCCAGAACAGTGGAACGGAAAACTTCGGATACCAGCAGGGCTTCCCTACCGGCACTCTGCTCAACGTGTCCTTCAATAACTCGCGCGTCACCACAAACAGCACGCGCACCTTCCTGGTGCCGCAACTCAACTCCAACTTCCTGATCCAATTACGTCAGCACTTGCTCGAAGGACTGGGCTTGAGTTCCAATCGGCGCTTCATCGCCATTGCCAGAAACAACCGTGAGATTGCCGACGAAGCGTTTCGCCAACAGGTGATCTTCACGGTCACACAGATCGAAACACTTTACTGGAACTTGGTGACTGCATACGAAGACCAAAAAGCCAAGGAGCGCGCGCTCGCCTCAGCACAACAACTGGAAGCTAACAACCGAAAACAAGTGCAGGCCGGGACCATCGCACAGATTGAGATCGTCAATGCTCAGGCGCAGGTCGCCTCCACGCAGCAGGCGCTGATCCTCTCGCAGACGAACCTTCAGCTTCAGCAGTTGCTGATAAAGAACGCGATCACTCGGAATGAAAACGATCCTCTACTGGCCAATGCCGCAGTCATTCCGACCGACCGCATCCAGTTGCCGGGGTCGGAACCGGTTTTACCTACCCAAGATCTCGTGAACGAAGCGTTACGGCGCCGTCCGGAATTAGCGCAAGCGCGCATCGACCTGAGCAACCGCACCATCAGCAAGCGCGCCGCCCGTAATGCGCTGTTGCCTACTATCGATCTCGTCGCGAATTATGGGGGAACAGGATTAGCCGGAGCTCTGAATCCAAATTTTTCATCTGCACAGGGGACACCTGGAGGCGGAACCGGAGGCTATTCAGATGCGCTCACGGCAACCGCAGATCATCCAAGTTACTTCGCTGGATTCAGCGTTAACATACCCATTCGTAACCGCACAGCGCAGGCCGACCAGATCCGTTCCGAGCTCGAATACCGCCAGGCCGAAGTGCGTCTACAGCAAGTGCAGAACACCATTGCCGTAGACGTGCGCAATGCGCAATTCGCCGTTCAGCAGAACCGCGCGGCCGTGGACGCTGCGCTCAAAGCGCGTGACTTTGCTGCTCAGAGTCTGGATGCGGAGCAGAAGAAACTCACTCAGGGCCTGAGCACCACCTACAATGTCCTCACCCAATTGAGCAACGTCTCAACTGCCGAGTCGAATCTGGTGAACGCGATGTCGGCGTACGAGCAATCCAGATTACAACTTGACGTCGTGACTGGCCGCACGCTGGATACGCTGGGCATCGACATCAACGACGCTGAAACCGGCAACGTCACTCACCTTCCGCACGCTCCTTATGCAACTAGGGGAATCGACCTTATCACTCAACCTGTACCCGCGTTTCAGCCGCAGCAGACGGGAGTCGTTCCACAGCCAAAAGGCCAGTGAAGTTTCATTCACTAGAATGGAATCAGAGAACCTCTGAACCTAAGCATGAACCGTGATCGACTGAATGGGGCTGTCAATCCTGTCATCGACAGAATCGAGCGACCGTCTGTGAACACCTCAACGGCTCGGGCTCACTTCCTACAAGTCATTCGATTCGGAGTCGTCGGATTTCTAAACACCGTCGTCGACCTGATGGTTCTCAACGGCCTCATCTTCCTCACTCATACAGGGCAACGAGGAGCAATGTATGCCATCTTCAAGACGATAGCATTCGCATGTGCAGTGCTGAACAGCTACGTGCTGAATCGCACCTGGACCTTCAAGCGAATCACCGACAAAAGTCAGATGGTGGAAGGCGCACAGTTTCTTTTCATCAGTGCAGTTGGAGCTGTGGTGAATGTGGGAAGCTCGTGGTACGTAGCCACGTACATGCGTCCAATATGGGGAGTACATGACAAGGCGTGGCCATCTTTCGCGGCTCTGGTTGGCACTGCCTTCTCACTAGCTTTCAATTACCTCGGATACAAGTTTTGGGTCTTTGCACACCGTAAGGCATAGCCGTTTGCTCCATTGATGGAAGCGCCGCGAACAAGGCCGGAGGACGGCTGTGCGACGGCACAATTGTGACTACAAACGAAAAGGGCACAGCGAACTGTGCCCTTCCCCATTCCCCAGAAGAGTCGCTAGCGAAGTGCGGCGAGGATTATCACGTCGTCAGATCGCTGAGTATTGCTCGCGATTTCAGCTTCACGACGGGTCATCCTCAATTCCGCGCCGGAGCTATCGCCCGCAACCCAGATTTGTGACAGGAAGTACTGCTCTCCATAACGGTGAAACACCAGGCAGCTCTTAGACGAGGGATTCAGGTGTTGGGCGTTATTGGGCAATACCACCATCTGAGTCTTCCGGTCCTTGCTGCGAATGGCGAGAGTGGATGCGGAACTGGAGATTGACTGGATACTGTAAGCTCCTGCAGGCAAAGTGGCCTTATCCACCACAAAGTCAAAAGGAACGTTTGCCGTTACGTTAAGGCTCTGAGCGTTTGCGCATGCCGCCACGAGCAGCAGACCGAGAACGCCAAGTACACTTGCGATTTGCCGTTTCATACTGCCTCCTTTCGTGTTGAGGCGGTGGAAGCAATGCGCTGTATCGCCCTTCACTGCTCCTGCTCTTCGCTTCCGTCTCCACACTTCCTGCCCTGAGATATTGCAAGCTGCGGGCCAGAGTGCCGCAGATGCGCTGGTGGCTTCATGGAAATTGCGGAAGCGGTTGATTCTGCAACGAATGTAGTTGAACGCTTTTATCGCTGCTGAAGATTCTTGTTCGATCAGAGTGGCGGAACGTGAACCAAGGGGTTAATCCGCCGAAGCCATTAGCCCGCAGGTTAACTACACTCAGCCACTCATCAGGAAAAGCAGCGGATGCTCAGGTCTGGGATTGGCCTGCCAGAACCTTACCAGGACCGAGTACACAACGAGACCGGTTTCGCCTTCGCCGAACAGAACGAAGGCCAATGCCTGCCTCATCAGATTGCGTTGCGTCAGTCCCAGGATCACGCTGATGGGCTCGAGTGTTTCTGCGAGAAAGGCAATCGTATTCGCGATCGCGGTCGCGCCGCGGGCTACGATCACGAAGTCATCGCCCTCTCGCCGGATCTTCACACGCAGACACGAATAGAATTCGCTGCGATTGTCGGACAAGCGCACGTAGAGAAACGTCATTGGTCCATGCAGCTTATAGTGTTCCTGAACCTTCTTCTTAAGCTCGGCCCGATAGCGAGGTTCATCGGCGTGATGAGGAATAAGGTTTACCTTTTTATGGCGAATACTCTCCCAGAGACGCTCGGATTCATTGTCGGTAAATTCGACCTCCGAGACGCGCATTTCAGTCGCGCGATAATACCTGCTGACACCGCTTAAAGTGAGCAACAGAATGATGAAGCAGCTTGCGATAATCACGCCGTCCGGCCGCTCGAAAATATTTGCGACGAGGGTGTACGCAAAGACGATGGTTACGATCCAAAAATAAAGTGCCTTGGCATACGCGAGCGGTTTTTCCTTTGAACTCTCGCGCCACAGCGCTAAAGCAACGGCCACTGCAGCTGAGAACATCAGCACCAGAACGCCAGTCGCATATGCACTGCCTTGGCGATCGACATCGGCCTTGAAGATGAGCGTGACGATTACGTCGATAACGAGCAGCAGCAATACCAGGGGACGGCGATAGGCGACCCAGGGTGGCGCCATTCCAAATCGTGGCAAGTAACGCGGGATCAGGTTCAGCAGTCCGGTCATCGCCGAGGCGCCAGCCAACCAGAGCACGAGGATCGTCGACAGATCGTACAAACTCCCGAAGCCGTTGCCGATGATCTCGTGAGCGAGGTAGGCGATCGCGCGCCCATTCGCGGGACCACCATCGCGGTAAGCGCTCTCCGGAATCAGCAACACAGCTACGAAGCTGGAGAGAAGCAGCAATACACTCATGATCGCTGCCGCGGTGACTAGCAACTTGCGGGTGTTGCGGATACGCCCGGCTGGTGCCTGGTCTCGGTCCACATCAGCGTCGTCGCCGCCGCCGTAGACCAGCGGCATCACCGATACTCCTGTTTCGAATCCGCTGAGCCCAAGCGCCAGCTTGGGAAACACCAGTGCCGAAGCAATGAACAAGGCGGTCCAATCGCCGTGAGCATGAAGCACACGGGTCCAGTCGGCCAGAAGTTCTGGCCGGCGATATACCAAGCTCGCGGCATATACCAGCACCCAAGCATTAAGTGCAAGGTATGGAATGGTGGTTGCCGCGACCACCACGATCGCCTCGCGAAATCCCACAAGGAACACGGCTGCCAGTAACACCAGCAGCACGAGTGTGACGTCCAGTGTGTGTTGGCCGATAAATCTGTGCAGGTAAGGATTTTGCGTTGCATGTCGCGCCGCGTCGGCGGCTGACAGGGTCATGGTAATGACAAAATCAGTAGCGGCGAAACCGAGCAGAACCAGGACGAAAATCTTGCTTCTCCAACCTGTAAACAAGTTCTCAAGCAAAGCAATCGAACCTTGGCCTGCATAGGATCTTGCTGCAACTTCGGAGTAGATGGGCACCGCGCCGAGAATCGTCACCAATACCAGAATTCCGGTTGCAGGCACGGAGAGCGCACCTGCAGCCAGGAGCGCAATTCCTGGCTGGTAACCGATGGTCGAAAAGTAATCAACGCCGGTAAGCCAGAGTACGAGATACCAAGGATGGGTGTGATCGGGGGGCTCGGGAATATCGAGTGGCGTGCCGCTGAACAGGAAAGAGTCGAGCGCATTACGCCGGCGCGGCTTTGCTTCCGGAAGTTGGATTGAAGTGGAGGGCAAGTTCAAGAAGGTGGCGCTTCAGGTTGAAGCTCTTCCATTGAAGCCTTTCAGGGTGAATCATTATTCCCCATATGGTACCCAGATATTCTTAACCTGCACGGCATGGTGGAGAAACCAGCGGCCTTCCGACTGCTTGTTGTTGAACCAGTCGATGGCCCGGCCTTCATTGGTGAAGACCTGCTTCAGATTGCCGACCGAGAGCGCCTTCACCTGCGTCGCACTGGCATCATCAACGAAGGACCAAATCGCGTCGATGTTGTCGTGCTCAGCCAGAACCTTGGTCAGCTCCATTACGCGACCGGTGACGATGTTTACCACGCCTCCGGGCAGATCACTCGTGTCAAAAAGCTGGTATAAGTCACCTGCAATCAGAGGATACCGTTCGGAGGGAATCGCGATCGTGGTATTACCCATAGCAATTGCCGCAAGCGCAAGCGAGAGGAATCCGAGCAACGGAGCATCGACAGGACAGATGAGGGCGATCGTCCCAATCGGCTCGTTCATTGCGATAGAAACATTTCGAAATGGCGGGTTGTGCACCGCGCCATCGAATTTGTCAGCCCAAGCAGCGTAGGAAAAGATGCGCTCGATGCTGCGGCTAACTTCCGCCGACGCCTGCTTCTCGCCGACCACTCGCGCCAGACGCGCTGCAATCTCATCTGCGCGCAGCGAGAGATTCTCGCCGACGTAGTACAACACTTGAGCGCGATTATGCGCCGTAGCTTTGCCCCAAGCTTCGGCCTTTCGTGCCGCTTCGACGGCATTACGAATATCTTTTCGGTTTCCCAGCGGAGCTTCGCCTAACAAACTTCCGTCACTCGCGCGCACAGGAAAACTGTATCCCGAATCGGGACGGACCTGCTTGCCGCCGATATAGAGCTTAACGGTGCGATCGGTTGCAACAGCATCCCGCACCGCAGACTCATCTTCAGCCGGCTCGTCAGCGGCGAGGGCCGCCGATTTCGGAAGCGCAGGAGCTTCCTTGAACCACATGGGTTCAAGATATTCGAGCAGTCCTTCCCTGCCACCCTCGCGGCCAAAGCCGCTTTCGCGATATCCCCCAAATCCGCAGGCAGCGTCGAACAGGTTGGTGCTGTTCACCCACACCACGCCTGCCTTGATTTGCGAAGCCACATGCAGCGCTACATTAATGTTCTCACTCCACACGCTGGCGGCGAGCCCGTACGTAGTATTGTTCGCGAGCTCGATCGCTTCGCCGAGAGTTCGAAAAGTCATCGCGGCAAGCACAGGTCCAAAGATCTCTTCCTGCGCAACGGTGGAACTTGGGTGGACATTGGTGAGCAACGTCGGGGGATAGTACAGGCCTTTGACAGGCAGCTGCGTACCCGGCTGGCAGCACGTCGCGCCTTCGGCTACGCCCTGATCTACCAACTTTCTAATCCGTTCAAGTTGCACGGGAGCGACGATCGCGCCGATGTCAATCGCCTTATCCAGCGGCGTACCCACACGCAATGTCTCCATGCGTGCGCGGATTTTGCTGACCAGTGTCTCGGCGATGCTCTCCTGCATCAGGAGCCGCGACCCGGCACAGCAGACCTGTCCCTGATTGAACCAGATGCCATCTACCAGGCCTTCCACCGCGCTGTCGAGGTCAGCGTCGTCAAAGATGATGAATGGCGACTTGCCTCCTAATTCGAGCGAAAGCTTCTTGTGGCTGCTTGCCGTCGCTTTGCGAATCGCACGACCTACCTCGGTCGAGCCAGTGAAGGCGATTTTGTCTACGTCGGGATGCTTGACCAGTGCTTCCCCGGTACGTCCGTCCCCCGTAATGATGTTGACCACGCCTTTCGGCAGCCCGACTTCCTGACAAATCTCCGCAAAAGCGAGAGCGGTAATAGGAGTGAACTCCGCAGGCTTAAGCAGCACGGTGTTGCCGGTGGCAAGAGCTGGAGCAATCTTCCAGGCCAGCATCAGCAGCGGAAAGTTCCACGGGATTACCTGTCCGACAACGCCGCAGGCTGTATATTCCGGGAACTCTTGGTCTAAGAGCTGCGCCCAGCCAGCGTGATGGTAGAAGTGACGAGCCACAAGGGGAATGTCAATATCGCGACTCTCCCGAATGGGTTTTCCATTGTCCAGGGTCTCGAGAACGGCAAGCCTCCGCGAGTGCTTCTGTACCTGACGCGCTAACGCGTACAGGTAGCGCGCGCGTTTGTGCGGCGTGAGAGCATTCCACATAGCAAAAGCCGCGCGAGCGGCTTTTACTGCAGCATCAACGTCGGCAGCGCTTCCCTGCGCGATACTGGCGAGCTTGTCCCCTGTGGCAGGATCACTCGTGTCGAAGTACTCGCCGGTCAACGGCTGCTGCCAGGCACCGTTGATGAAGTGTCCAAAGCGGCGCTTGTGACCATCGAGCCAGGCTAAGGCCTCTTTGGGATCCTCCAGCGCTGGACCGTATTCCATGGAAACAAACTTTTCGGCAATTTTGCTCATAGAGTTATGTAATCGGGTAACTGCGTCACCCGGTAATTGTCTTGTCTGTTGATTACACGTACGAAATTACCCGATTACCCCATCGGGTTCACGCAATCGGATGACGGTAATCTGCCGAGTAACGTCCCGTCGCGTAGTACTCGAGTTGCCGTTCGATATCGGCGAGCATTCCGCTGGCGCCAAAGCGAAAGAAGTTGGCGTCAAGCCACCGATCCCCGAGCTCTTCCTTAATCAGCGCAAGCCACTCAAGCGACTGCTTGGCGGTACGGATTCCGCCCGCCGGCTTGAATCCTACGATCATACCTGTTCGTTCGGCGTACTCGCGTATCGCCCGTACCATCACAAGCCCCACCGGCAAGGTTGCATTCACGGTCTCCTTACCCGTGGAGGTCTTGATGAAGTCGGCGCCAGCCATCATCGCTACCATGCTGGCGCGCGCGACGTTCCGAAGGGTAGCCAGATCGCCGGTGCCGAGAATTGTTTTCATGTGCGCCTTGCCGCAGGCCTCCTTGAAAGTCGCTACTTCGTCATAAAGCGCCTGCCAGTTGCCGCCGAAAACATGGGCGCGGGTTATGACTACATCAATCTCCTGTGCTCCGGCATCCACTGACCGGCGAATCTCGCCCACGCGCTCCGCCAAGGGGGACAGTCCGGCAGGAAATCCAGTGGAGACCGCAGCCACATTGATGCCGCTCCCCTCGAGGGCGCGTACGGCTGTAGCAACAAAGCTGTGATAAACACAAACGGCCGCAACCTTGAGCTGAAAATCCTCAAGCCCCAGCTGTTTCATGATCGACTGCTGCACCGGTTGCTTCGCTTTTGCGCAGAGGCGAAGCACTCGCTGCTGTGTGTCGTCTCCAGACAGCGTGGTGAGATCCATGCAAGAGATCGCGCGCAGCAGCCATGCCACCTGCCACTCTTTTTTTACCGTGCGACGCGCGACCAGCGTTTGCGCCCGACGCTCCAGGGCGCTGGTATTCACGCGAATGTCTTCGATCCAATCGAGGTTCAAAGGTCCGCCCTGGTTGGGCTGTAGATCGCCCCTGGCGTTCCGGGTGGAATGCGTCTCAGCGATGCGGTATTCGAGATCGGTTTTCACTGCCACGAAAGTTTCTCCGTTAGCGGATGTTGGCCATAAACAGAAGACACCCAGGAGGGAGGTGACTGAGTATAGGATTCATGATACGCCGCACCAGATTCTGGCAAACCGCGAACCGCACTGGCGAGCCTCGCTGACCCTCCTCGTTCCCTTTTCATTCAAAATCAGCCAAAAAAAAGTGCTTAAGGTTGAAAATGCCTGATTCCGTCTTTTTGATCACAAGATCTTTTGATCGCCATGTTGCGATGCACTATCTTGTGATCGCCGTTTCGACATTGCGCGATTTGACTGCTGATCTGATCGCCGGGGCAAACTGTGAAATAGTCTTCGGTTCAAGCAATCCCTCTGGTTACCTTCCCATCTGGGACGAGTGCCATGCCATTCGCGATGGACTCCATAACTCATTGTTGTAAACTTGCGGGTCTCCAAAACTTCAAACATTGTTCCTACCGAATCTGGTTCGGCTAAAACTGAAAATAAACCTGCGCAAAAAGGAGCCAATCGATGCGTAAACTCCTGGCCTTTGTCCTCGGAATCACCCTCACAGCAACCAGTTCGGCGCAGACCGCCGATGAGCTTGTGGCCAAGAACCTTGAGGCCAAGGGTGGGGTCGACAAGATCAAGGCAATCAAGTCGTACAAGTTCTCTGGCAAGTACCAACAGGGGAGCTTCAGCGCGCAGGTCGCGCAAGTTGCGAAGGCGCCCGACTACATTCGCGAGATGTTCATCGTTCAAGGCATGACTCAGATCCAAGCGTATGACGGCAAGACGGGATGGCAGATCTCACCATTCCAAGGCCGCCGTGACCCCGAAATGCTCGGAGAAGACGACCTTCGCGACATCAGTGAAGATGCTGACTTCTACGGACCACTAGTGGATTACAAAGAAAAGGGCAACACCGTCGAATATCTCGGACGTGACACCGTGGACGGCGATGACGTTTATCGCCTAAAAGTGACGCTCAAGAATGGGGATATTGTGTACTACTACCTGGATCCGGACACCTACATTGAGATCCGTACAGAACGGCAGCAGTTTATCCGAGGCGCCGTGCGCGAGAATCAGACCGATCTGGGCTCTTACAAGCAGGTGAACGGCGTCTTTTTTCCATTTTCAATTTCGAGTGGACCGAAGAGCCGGCCGGACCAAAAAGGCACAGTCACGATTGAAAAGATGGAAGCCAATGTGAATATTCCCGATACGGACTTCAAGATGCCCGCGGCTCCGACGGCTCCGGTAAAGCCTGGAGGAAAGCCGGGAGTGGAATAGGAACTTCGGCGCACCTGTTAATGAAAGTTACGCCAAAGAGCTACCGCAAAAACTTCGGCTGCCGCGTCGGACCCCTTTGTCTGTGTTGCACATTGCGAACACGGCGGAGCGCGGCTGTGCCGCAGAAGAGTGAAAGGATTTATTAACGAATGATCTTCAGAGCTAATACGGGAAAGCAGTTGCGCGGACTTGTGTTCTCTTGCTCATTGTTTCTGGTTTCTTGCGCCGGCGACGGACTCGCGCAGCAAGCCGCACCTAAGCCGGTCCGCTTTGACGCGGGGACTATCTCCGGGCTTCCGGCACGCAACATTGGCTCGGCAGTCATGAGTGGTCGCGTGGCCGCGGTCACGGCGTTCAACGACAAAGGCCGCCTCACCGTCTTTGCCGGTGCTGCGAGTGGTGGCGTGTGGAAGTCGGTGAATGGAGGCAGCAGCTTCCGTTCCGTATTCGACCAACCGGCCGTGCAGTCGATCGGCGCGCTCGCAGTAGATCCGACTAACACGAAAATCGTTTGGGCGGGAAGCGGCGAGAGCTGGATGCGCAACAGCGTTTCCATCGGTGACGGCATTTACAAGTCCACAGACGGCGGTGAGAACTGGACGAATGTTGGACTCAAAGACACCGAGCACATCGTTAAAGTGCTGGTGAACCCGAAAGACGGAAACACGGTTCTGGTCTGCGCCACCGGTTCCGCGTTCGCGGACAACGAGGCTGGTGGAGTCTACAAGACCGCTGACGGCGGCAAGAACTGGCGGAAAGTGCTAGCGGGCGCGAATCCCTCCACCGGCTGCGGTCAGATGTCGATGAGCACGCAGGAGCCGAACACGGTTTACGCAACCACGTGGGATTTCCGCCGTCAGCCGTGGACGTTCCGCTCCGGAGGGCCGGGCAGCGGCATATTCAAGTCCACCGATGGTGGCGAACATTGGAGCGAGATCGCAGAAAATAACGCGAAGGGTCTGCCAGCAAAGCCATACGGACGAATCGCAATTGCGGTTGCTCCCTCAAAGCCGCAGACGGTGTACGCGATGATTGAAGCGAAGGCGAGTGCGCTGTACCGCAGCGACGATGGCGGCCAAAACTGGAAGAAGCTGGATGCCAGCCAGTACATGGTTTGGCGCCCATTTTATTTTTCCAATCTCATCGTCGATCCGAAAAACGAGAACAAAGTCTTCAAAGTGGATCTCGTCCTCCTGCTAAGCGTAAACGGTGGAGAAAGTTTCAGCGCCGTTTCCAACCAAGCTCACGGTGACTTCCATGATGTCTGGATCAACCCCGACGATCCGAATCAGATCTTTGCTACTGACGACGGTGGACTATGGCGCAGCTTTGACGGTGGTACACGCTGGGAGCACGAGGTCAACCTACCAGTATCGCAGTTCTATCACGTGAGCGTGGACAACGAGATTCCGTATCACATCTATGGCGGATTGCAGGACAACAGCTCCTGGGTAGGCGATTCTTCCTACCCAGGCGGTGTGAGCAACTCACGTTGGGAGAACATGTATGGCGGCGATGGCTTCTGGATGTGGGAGGATCCCTCAGACCCTACCTATGTCTATGCAGAAGCTCAGGGAGGCGAAATCGGCAGGGTCAACCGCAAGACGCATGAAATTCGCGCCATTAAACCGTATCCACAATATGGTGAGAAAAAGCTGCGGTTTAACTGGAACACACCAATCCAGATTAGTCCTAATAACAAGAACACGCTCTATCTGGGCGCCCAGTTTCTTTACCGTTCTCGCGATCATGGGCAATCATGGGAGCGCATCTCGCCCGACCTGAGCACCAATGATCCGGAAAAGCAGAAACAGGAAGAGTCCGGCGGCATTACCGTCGACAACTCAGCGGCCGAGATGAACACAACGGTTTACGCGATCTCCGAGTCGCCGAAGAACGGCCAACTCATCTGGGTTGGTACCGACGACGGTAACATTCAGGTCACACGGGACGGTGGCAAGAGCTGGACAAATGTAGCCGGCAATCTTCCCGGCATGGGAAAGAGTCCCTGGATCACCTGGGTAGAAGCGAGCCGCTACGACGAGGGCACCGCCTACGTAGCCGTTGATCGTCACATGGACGGCGACATGGCGCCCCATCTCTTCAAGACGGCCGATTATGGCAAAACCTGGAAGTCCATCGTGGCAGATGACAGCGGAATGCGCGGCTGGGCGCATGTAATAAAGGAGGATGCTGTCAGCCCCAACTTGCTTTTTGCTGGTACGGAGTTTGGTTTGTTTATCAGCAATGATGGCGGAGAACGCTGGGCGCAGTACAAAGGCAGCAACTTCCCAGCAGTCGCCGTCGACGACCTCGTCATCCATCCGAGAACTAATGACCTCGTTCTGGCCACGCACGGGCGCGGCATATGGATCATCGACGATATCTCACCTCTGCGCGCGCTTACTTCGGAGATCATGCAGGAAGACGCAGGATTCCTTCCCATGCCCCAAGGAGTGCAGTGGCTGGAGACATTCGCGGGATGGCCAGAAGGAGCAAACGCTTTCACTGGCCAGAGCCGTCCGGACGAAGCGACCATTCCCTACTACCAGCGCACTCGTCACATCTTCGGTGATCTGAAGATCGAGATCTTCGACTCCCAAGGCAAGCTGGTAGACACGATTGCGAGCAGCAAACATCGTGGGGTGAATCGGGCGTCGTGGTCGATGCACCTGAAGGCCCCCAAAGTTCCGCCTGCCGCCAGCGCGGCTTTTGGCGCTGCTGTCGGACCACGCGTTGTACCTGGCACTTATACCGTGAAGATGACGAAAGGTGAGAAGACGTACGAGTCGAAGATTGATGTGGTGCTCGACCCGCGTGTGAAGTTCACAGTCGAGGATCGCAAGGCGCAGTTCGACTTAGCGAGCAAATTATCGGGAATGTTGAACCACATGAGCTGGGCCGTGGATTCCATCATCGCCATGCGCGACACTGCAAATCGTGACGCTGGCCAACTCAAAGACGGTGATTCACTGAAGCAGCGGCTAAGCAAACTCGCAGCAGACTCTGACGTTGTGCGCGGCAAAATAGTCGCAACTAAAGAAGGCGGAGCTATTACTGGTGAAGAACGTTTGCGGGAATTTCTGGCCGGACTGTATAGCGATGTGAACGGCTATGAAGGCAAGCCGACAGAGTCGCAAGTGGCACGTACCGAGGTTCTGCGGCGCGAGCTCGAGGACGTGATTGCTCAGTTTCAGAAGCTCGTTACACCACAGATGGACTCGCTAAATAAACAACTGACACCGAAGAAGCTGCAGCCAATCAGGATAATCCCCGAACAGGAATGGCAGAAGGCGCAGGACGCGGCCGAGGGCGGTGCCTCAACCGCCGCTCCGGGCTCGATGCGAATACGGGAAGTGGACTAAGCGCTTGGGTAGATGCAGGGGTACCTATGACAAACCCTGATGACACCAAGAGGCCCACCAAGATTCGCATCATCGAAGATGCTGAGGCCACGGGTGAGATTGGCGCTGCATACGATTTCTGGCGTGCGTCGTCGGGACGGCAGCAGGTTCCGGGAATCATCAAATGCTTTGGCGCGCGACCCGATTTCCTTCGCAAGGTAGTCGAGTTCTCAAATACCGTCCATTTCTGTGAAGGCCATCTTTCGCGCCGTCACAAAGAGATGCTGGCCCTTATGTCTCCTACCTGAATCGGTGTCCTTATTGAATCGATAGCCATGCATACTTCCTGCGGGTTCAGGGAGCGCCTGACGAAACTGTCGCTGCCATCGTTGATGGCAAACTTACTGAGGCGAACCTTTCCTCTGCCGAACGCGCCTTGCTTGCCTATGCAGAAGTGATTACGCATGCAGCTTATAAATCGACTCATGAAGATGTGCAGAAACTTCGCGATGCGGGTTGGACGGAGTCGCAGATTTCCGAAGCAGTCTACGTAGTTGCTCTATTCGCGTTCTTCAATCGCGTAGCTGATGCATTTGGCGTCCCATCGCAAAACTACTTGCAAACCGGCAAACTGAGCCCTTAAACAGTAAAGGTCACATAACGTGCATCAGAACCAGCCGCTTCGGTAAGCTACCCACCAACTAATGAGGACCGCCGGGATTGTCGCGAGCAATCCCCAAACCAGCGGCAGCGTGAAATCCGCGATCATACTGAGAATGATGAAGATGATCCAGAAGATCTTTTGCTGCACGCTAGAGTCTCCCTTCTCCGACCAGCAGCACGCTGGCTCCGCGAATGCCCGGCACTTTGGGTATCAGTTCGCCTTCTAGCACGTGCAGATCGGTGCGACAGATGCCCACACGCGCTGACTTCAACGAGTACTTCATCGTCTCCCGGCTGCGGGATTGCGATGTTCGACAGCACGAGCGAGTTTGTGTCGACAGCCGCTGCCCGTCGGAGCACCATCGCTTTCATTGTGCCGGTCATTCGCTTACATTAGACATCTTTCCTCCTGATGGGATACGAATGATCGTCACGACGGACTTTCCCGAGATCACAGTCGACAACTCGCCTTTGCGCATCTTCGTGGCCGCGCCCACAACGGAGAGCAAGAGCAAGTTTCCCGGGATTATCTTCTATTCCGATATCTTCCAGCTGACGAGCCCAATGCTGCGAGCTTGCGTGCGTCTTGCAGGCTACGGATTTGTTGTTGCGGCTCCCGAGATCTACCACCGCATTGAGTCTCCTGGGACAGTGATTGCCTTTGATGATGCCGGCCGCAGTCGCGGATTACACAATGCAAGCCGGACAAAGGCCGCAGAATTTGATCGTGATTGCCGCGCAGTGCTCGACTATCTCGCCGAGCACCCATTCGTATCCCCGGCGAAGCTCGGCGCCGCCGGATTCTGCATAGGCGCACACCTTTCATTTCGGGCTGCTCTTCAGCCTGATGTACGCGCGACTGTGTGTTTTTATGGAACAGGGATCCACGACGGCAAGCTCGGCAGCGATGAGGATGCCGGTTCACTACAGGCTGTTGCCGAAGTCAAAGGTGAGTTGCTGATGATCTTCGGCGAAGCTGACCCGCATGTGTCCAAAGAAGGACGCGAACGGATTCGAGCGGCGCTACAGCAGGCAGGAGTGAAATATCGCGTGAAGCTTTATCCCGCCGAGCACGCGTTTATGCGTGACGAGGGCCCGCGCTACGATCCGGAATGCGCAGATCTCGCATTCGCAGACATGGTCCATCTGTTCCGTAGCACCTTTGGGGAGAGTTCGGGAACAGCGGCATAACGCCGACATTCGTTGGAGCTGCTCAGACTGCGGCAGTCGACCGCTATAATGCCATCCCACAACCGCTGCGGGTTTCAAATCAGGAGGAACGATTGAACTTCAAGAACAGTTTCCTAGGCAAAGTACTGTTCACCATCGTGCTGACGTTCACGTGCCATGGATTCACTACGGCGCAGTCGAGTTACGATCTGCGCTCGCCTAACCAAAAAGTCGAACTCAGGATTCGGACTGCCGACAGGATTCGCTATGACGTGCTCTTGAACGGCAGGGCTCTGCTGGAGAACTGCACTCTCTCGATCGATATCGAGCACAAGAAACTGGGACTGAAGCCAAAGGTGCTGGACGCGAAGGAGCGGACAAATAATCAGACAATCAAACCTGCAGTACGGCAAAAATTTGCAGAGCTCCGGGACAACTTTAACGAGCTGCGGCTCAGTCTCGACGGTGGGTACGCTGTGGTGTTTAGAGCGTACAACGAAGGCGTCGCCTACCGGCTGGAGACCTCGCTATCGGCGCAGCAGGTGAAGGTCTATGGCGAAGAGTCAAATTGGAACTTCCCTAGTAACTTTGTCGCATACTACCCGCAGGAAGACAGCTTCTTCTCGCATAACGAACGCAAGTATCACCCGCAGCATTTGAGCGAGATAGCTCCGGCGTTTCTCGGCAGTCTGCCGGCTGTAGTAGATGTCGGAGGCGGCGCGAAGATCGCAATCGCGGAGTCGGACGTCGAGGATTATCCGGGCATGTGGCTGCGCGGTACCGGCGGCAACGGCCTTACTTCCACATTTCCACCTTATCCGTTGAAAGAAACGCTACAGGGGGACCGTGACTTTAGAGTGGCGCAGAGTGCCGACTACATCGCGATCACTGCCGGCAGGCGCACGTTTCCCTGGCGGCTCATTGGTATTGCAGAAAGAGACGTGGACTTGCTAACCAATGCACTCGTTTGGCTGCTGGAGAAGCCGTCAGAGCTGCAAGACACCTCTTGGATCAAGCCGGGCAAAGTGAGTTGGGACTGGTGGAACGCCAACAACGTCTATGGCGTCGATTTCAAAGCGGGAATCACTACTCAGACGTACAAGTACTACATCGACTTTGCTGCGAAGTATGGTATTCCCTACATCATCCTCGACGAAGGCTGGTACAAGCTGGGGAACGTGCTTGAGGTCGTGCCGGAAATCAACATGGACGAGCTTAGCGCGTACGCGAAGCAGAAGAACGTCGGCATCATTCTGTGGGTGGTATGGAAGACCCTCGAGGACCAGTTAATTCCAGCGCTCGATCAGTATGCAAAATGGGGAGTCAAGGGCATCAAGGTCGATTTCATGCAGCGCAGCGATCAGCTCGTCATGAACTTCTATCCCAAAGTGGCTCGGGAAGCGGCAAAGCGAAAGATGTTGGTGGATTATCACGGTGACCAGAAGCCGGCCTCGATGACACGAACTTGGCCGAATCTGATCAGCGCCGAGGGCGTCCGTGGAATGGAATGGAGCAAGTGGAGCGCAGAGAGTGAGCCAGAACACAACGTTACCTTGCCGTTTACAAGAATGTTTCTTGGGCCGATGGATTACACGCCTGGAGCAATGCGTAACGCGACGAAGACGAATTTTGCTGCGATCCATGCTCAGCCAATGGCGCTGGGCACCCGGTGCCATCAGCTGGCGATGTATGTCGTATTTGAGAGCCCGTTGCAGATGCTCGCCGATACTCCGTCAAACTACTTGCGCGAGCCGGAGGCGATGGAGTTCCTTGCGGCAGTTCCCACAGAGTGGGATGAGACAAGAGCGCTTGACGGACGCATCTCTGACTATGTGCTACTGGCGAGAAGGAACGGACGTGATTGGTATGTAGGGGCAATGACAGACTGGACCCAGCGCGATCTGGATGTTGACCTCTCATTTCTCGGCGACGGGAGCTTCACCATGGATGCCTATCAAGATGGCGTGAATGCGGATCGATACGGAAGCGACTACCAGAAAACTACGACTCAGGTGAATAAAGGTAGCAAGCTGAAAGTGCATCTCGCGCCCGGAGGAGGTTGGGCAGCGAAGATCCATCCTTAGGGAGAGGGCCGGCTTCAACTTTCATATTTCGTGGTCCTCGGTGTCTTCCATGCAGGGACTGACATCGGGCCGACGCCGCCGCGGTTCCTACTCATGTTGCCTGGGCATTATTCCAGTATCGACCGAAACTCCATACCGCTGAGGAGCTCGTCCACCCTGCTTGCCATTGAGGCAATGAATCCTGCAACTGTTTCGGGTGCGGGTTGATACTCAAGTTCCTCATTTGGGATTCGCAGCAAGTCTTGCTTCTCGCGCATCTGGGGGAGCCTCCGGGAATCGGGTGATTGCCTGATTGGGTGATCGGGTGATTTGACCGGCGAGCAAGCTCGCTGGTTTATCTCTCAGATCAGTGACAGCGGTGCGATCCGTGCTCTTGTTTCCTCCTAGCTGCAGCCGCTCGTGCTGCCGCAGCTCATGCATCGGTAGCAGCTCCCGTTGCGCGTCATGATTGATCCGCACACGTGGCATGAGGGAGCATCTCCCAGATCGATTATGTCTTTGAGGGCGTCAGCGGGATGCATGGTAGCCGCCCGGTGCTGGTTGCTTGCTGCCGGCGAAAGGCTCACGACCGACGTCGGCTCTGCCATCGGCTCGCCCGTTGGCAAAGCGCTCGACTCTACTGCAGTGACTCCATTCCGCTTGAACATGCCCTCGAAGAGGTCCCCTTGTTCGGGCTCTACGAAGCGGAAATGTAGCCAGCGGAAGATGTAGTCGGTGATCGATTTGGCGTAACCGATCTTGCTGCTGCCACTCCAGCCGCTGGGTTCGAAGCGGGTGTGTGCGAACTTCTCGCAGAGCACTCTCAATGGAACGCCGTGCTGTAGCGCTAACGAAACCGATGTGGCGAAGGCGTCCATCAGTCCGGAGACGGTGGAACCTTCTTTAGCCATCTTGATGAAGATCTCGCCCGGCTGTCCGTTGGGATAGAGACCTACGGTAATGTAGCCTTCGTGGCCGGCGATGGAAAACTTGTGCGTGAGTGACGCACGTTCCTCGGGTAGCCGATGGCGGACCGCGCGCGGCGGAGCATTCTGATCCTGAGCGGCAGCTACTGGTTGTTGGCCACTGGCTACTGGCACGACGGGCGAGGTGCCAGCCGGTCCGGCTTTCGTGTCCTTCGCTTTGTTTCCATCTGACACATTCAGTGGCTGCGAGCCCTTGGAGCCGTCGCGATAGATTGCTACGGCCTTGAGTCCTTGCCGCCACGATTCAATATATGCCTCGGCGATTTCTTCGACCGTGGCGTCATTGGGCAGATTTACCGTTTTGGAAATCGCACCGGAGATGAACGGTTGCGTGGCAGCCATCATCTTGATATGACCCATGTAGTGGATGGCACGTGTGCCTTTCGCTGGCTTGAAGCTGCAGTCGAACACCGGCAGGTGTTCGTCTTTGAGACCTGGCGCGCCTTCGATGGTGCCTGTAGCGTCGATATAGCTGACGATCGCGTTCGCCTGCTCGCTGGAGTAGCCGAGCTTGAAAAGTGCAGTGGGGACGGTATTGTTGACGATCTTGATCATGCCGCCACCTACCAGCTTTTTGTATTTGACGAGAGCCAAATCGGGCTCGATGCCGGTGGTATCGCAGTCCATCATGAAACCGATGGTTCCCGTCGGCGCAAGCACCGTGACCTGAGAGTTGCGGTAGCCGTGCTTCTCGCCATGGGCGAGCGCGTTGTCCCAAACTTCCTTGCTGGCTTCAATGAGCTTCGGCAACTGCTTATCGTTCACCACAGAGGACCCAGAGGCGCCAATATTGTTCACTGACGCTCTATGCATCCTGATCACATCCAGGAACGGCTCGCGATTGACGTAAAAGCCGGGGCACGCTGCACCGCCGATTTCCGCGCTTTGCGTATGCGCAGTTGCGGGGGCGAGCGGCGTACACAGTTCGGCGATCTTCGCTGATTGGTAATATGCCTCGCCGCACATGATGGCGGTGAGGCAGGCGGCATAGTCACGTCCAGCATCGGAGTCGTAGGGCAGACCTACGGCCATGAGCAATCCGCCAAGATTGGCATAGCCAAGCCCGAGCGGACGGTAGTCGTGCGAGTTGCGCGCGATCGCCTCAGTCGGATAACCCGAGTTGTCGACTAGGATCTCCTGCGCGGTGATTAGCACGTCACAGGCTAACTTGTACGCCTCAACGTCAAAGGTGTTGTTTGTGTAGAACTTCAGCAGATTGATGCTGGCAAGGTTGCAGGCTGAATCATCCAGGAACATGTACTCCGAGCACGGGTTCGATGCGTTGATACGCGCCGTGTTCTTTGACGTGTGCCATTTGTTGATGACGGTGTCAAACTGCATGCCAGGATCACCGCAGTAGTAAGTCGCCTCGGCGATCTTGTGCAGCAGATCTTTAGCCCGTTTGGATGCGAACGGCTTCTTGTCCTTTACGCTGCGGGTGAAGAAGTTCTCATCGTTGATCGCCGCCTGCATGAACTCGTCAGTAACGCGAACCGAGTTATTCGCATTCTGGAAGAAGATCGACGAATACGCGGGTGAGTCGGGCGTACTGCCATCGTAACCTTCGCGGACCAATGCCCACGCCTTGGCCTCTTCTTCCATCTTGCAGGTGATGAACTCTTCGATGTCGGGGTGATCGACATTGAGGATCACCATCTTGGCGGCGCGACGCGTCTTGCCACCGGACTTAATCACGCCGGCAAAGGCGTCGAATCCGCGCATGAAGCTCAGCGGCCCGGAAGCGGTGCCTCCGCCCGAGAGTTGCTCGGTTGAAGAGCGCAGCGGAGAAAGATTGGTGCCAGTTCCCGACCCCCACTTAAAGAGCATGCCTTCGGTTTTGGCCAGCGTGAGGATAGAATCGAGCGAGTCCTTCACCGAGTTAATGAAGCACGCGGAGCACTGCGGATTGCGGTATCCGGTGACTCCGAAGTTCACAGTTCCCAACTCGGGATTCCAATGCCAATTCTGTGCGTCAGAGTTAGGCTCGAGGCGATCGCATCCCACGTTGAACCATACTGGTGAGTTAAAAGCGGCGCGCTGTTCGAGCAGGATGTACACGAGTTCGTCATGGAATGTCTCCGCGTCAGCGCGAGTAGCGAAGTAGCCGCCGTTTAATCCCCAATCCCGGATCGTCTCAGCCACACGGCTCACCAACGCTCGTACACCACTCTCGCGCTCCCTGGTTCCCAGCGTCCCATGGAGATACTTGCTGGCGACGATATTGGTCGCCGTCATCGACCAATCTTTCGGAGTCTCTACATTCTTTTGCTCGAAGATGCTCTTGCCTTGTGCGTCGGTGATGGAGGCGGTACGCAGCTCCCATTGGAACTGGTCGTATGGAGACGTGCCTGGCTTTGTGAAACAACGACGGAACTGGAGCCCCGGAGCTTTCTTGCCTGGCGAGGTTGCCGGTGCGCTCTTCGGAGTTGTGCTGGTTGCCACCTGCGTCTTGTTAGTCACTTCCGCCATGGGGAGACTCCTGTTCAGGGATTCGCTCTTTCGATTTGCTCGAATCGGCGATCAGTTGATCTCGCTTCACCAGATGACCTGATCGCCGATTCGTTGGGTGTCACCGCTGGCACCCGATCAAGTTAATCTCGTGGGGACGCTCACCTCTTGCGTCCGGGGCGATTAAGAAATTCGGTGATTCTGCAATCTGGTAATGTTCCGACATTGAGGCCGTATAAGACATCGTTCAAGACGCCAAATCACAAAACCACCCGCGTTGGGGGAGGGTAAATCGAACCGCCTTTCTGGCCGGAGAGACGGTAGGAAACGTAAGTTACTCCCGCTAATAGGGTGTGTCAATAGCCTAGCCCCATATATTGTAGCTGAGATGCATGCCTTCGGGGTGCAGGTTAAGTTCTTCTCTTTCAATCATCAGCAGCGTTGAACGGGGCTTTTGGCCGCATTCGAGTTGTTAATAATCTGTGGATAACACGACCAAGCGCTCGGGTTCGGCGAGTCAGCAGCGTTGAGGGATTTGACTGTAGGGGTCCCTGCCGTAGGAATCAACGACGCTTATCGGGGCAAAGCTGTGGAGGGCTGTGACTTCTTCGGAAAACCCGAAAGCGTTACCACGAAGCTCATGACGGCGACAAAGAGGTCAGGGGATGATCACATCGCCTGCGGCCGCACTGGGGCGCTTAGTTCGTACCTTCGTGTTAACTCTTTGGGTGAGCTTTTTCGTTACACTTTGAGTATGTCTCGTAGTTTTCTGAAGGCCTTGGGCCTTCTTCTCTTTACCTCCAGCCTATGGGCGGAGGGTACGCAGCTCTGGCAACAATCAAAATTTGAAGAATTCGAGAAGGGCACCAGCAACGGTGTCGCCATCTCCAGCGACGGACGCCTGCAGCTAGCGCCTTCGCTGAAATCGATTTATACCTCGCCTTCAACTTACATCTGGCAAGTCATTAGTGATCCGCAAGGAAATGCTTACATTGGCGCAGGATCTCCTGCCCGCGTGTATCGGGTTACGCCCGACGGCAAGTCGACCACGATCTTTGAAGCAAAAGAGCTCCAGGTGCAGGCGCTCGCCATCGACAGTGAGGGTTCCATCTATGCGGCGACATCTCCTGATGGCCGCGTTTACAAGCTGCAGCCGAACACGCCTACTGCTCCCGAGAAGAAAAAAAACAAGAAAGAAGAGACGGCACAAAGCGAATCTGCCAATGCGAGCACTGCCGGTGCTGCGCCAGTTGCAACTGACCTCACGTACAGGTCCTCGGTCTTCTTCGATCCCAAAACGAAATATATCTGGGACATTGAGTTGGATGCGGCTGGTCCGATGTATATCGCGACGGGAGACAACGGACAGATCTTCAAAGTCGATAAGAATGGAGAAGGCAGCGTCTTCTTCAAGAGCGACGAAGCTCACATCCGTTCTCTCGCTCTGGTGAAGACTGTGGCGGAGCCTGAGGATGGCAAACGCAAGAAGAACGCAAACATCGTGCCCGGTCTGAGCACAGTGATCGCGGGATCGGACGGCAGCGGATTGGTGTACCGCATCTCCCCTGCCGGTGAGGCTTTTGTGCTGTACAGTGCGCCGAAGAAAGAGATCACCGCGCTCGCTACCGATGGTGCCGGCAATATCTACGCGGCTGGAGTGGGAGAAAAACGTGGAGGCGCCGCTCCGGCAGCACAACCTCAGCCTGCACCAGGTGCGACATCACCTGTGATCCAGCCTACTCCGCCGCCGGCCGCACCCGGACAAATCAGCGGCGGCTCGGAGGTATACATGATCTCCGCTGATGGCTCCCCTACGCGTATCTGGAGCTCCAAGGACGATCTCGTCTACGCCCTTATCTTCGCGCCTGATGGCCAGCTGCTGGCCGGCACGGGCAATCGCGGACACATTTACGCCATAGCACCTGGTTCTAAAGCGGGAATCTATCGTGATCTGGCGAAGCTCAGTGCCAACCAGATTACGTCGATGGCTCGCACTGGCACTGGTGCGCTGTACGCAGTCACGGCGAACCTTGGGAAGTTATTCGTGCTTGGTCCAGGACGACAGCAGGAGGGCACGTATGAAAGCGACGTCTTCGATGCCAAGAGCTTTTCGCAATGGGGACGCGCGCAGGTGCGGGGCTCCGGCGAGTTCGAGTTTTTCGCACGCAGTGGCAACGTAGACAATCCCGACCGCAATTGGAGTCCGTGGACCAAAATAGACCTAAAGAATGCGCAGCGGCTTCCGATTCCGGCGGCGCGGTTTGTGCAGTGGAAGGTGGCGCTGCATCCAGGTACTGCCGGCTCGCACGTTGAGAGCGTTGCCCTCAACTATTTGCCGAAAAATATTGCGCCTGTCCTCGAGGACGTCAGTGTTCAGGTTGGTGCGCGTATCACGTCAGTGCCAAACCAAAAACCGAGTAGCGAGAGCGTCACCATTCCCCTGGGTAACGCAGCCGCTGTCAATCCGGTGCATTTCGATTCGCCGCCGTCCGCAGTCAAGGATCGCGACTATATCGCAGTCCGTTGGGGCGCGCACGACGACAACGATGACGACCTGGTGTATTCCATTTACTACCGTGGCGACAACGAGAACGAGTGGAAGCTGCTAAAGGACAATCTCACCGATAAGTACTACTCGTGGGATTCGAGCCTGCTGCCCGACGGCGGATACGTGGTCCGCATCGTGGCATCGGACGCTCCATCTCACTCGCCTGAAGAGGCGCTCAATGATGAGAAGATCAGCTCGCGTTTTGAGGTGGACAGCACGCCTCCCCTGGTTCAAGCACTCCAGGCGAAGGTCGAAGGTAACACCATGCATGTAAGTTTTCGCGCGGCCGATGGCTTCTCGCCGATCAAGCGGGCCGAGTATTCAATTGATGCCGGCGACTGGCGTTATGTCGAGCCGGTAGGGCAGCTCTCGGATTCGCCAATGGAAGAGTACGACTTTGCGGCTGCTTTACCGCAGGCAGAAAGTCCTGCGGTCCTGTCAAACACAACTTCCGGAAAATCCAGTAAGCGTTCGCGCAACCGCGATGGAGGCGGAGAGTCCGACGATCAGCAGCCGGTCGTGCGCGTTGGCGAGCACGTTGTGGTGGTGCGCGTTTGGGACCGCTTCGACAATATGTCAGCAGCGAAGACGGTAACGAA